>Ga0247806_10000008_pt1 | contig 115441 bp, 98 predicted proteins | sample UWRJL059202B1_FD_179935 | JGI IMG/M metagenome (GOLD analysis project Ga0247806, IMG submission 179935) | Plant litter microbial communities from Arlington Agricultural Research Station in Wisconsin, United States - UWRJ-L059-202B-1 | ecosystem: Environmental > Terrestrial > Plant litter >... | reverse complement strand
GACATACAATTTAACATTAACAAAATGAGATATGAGAAAGTCCTTTAAATTACTTATTGTAATTCCTATGCTGTTTTTAATAAATAGTTGTAAGAACGAACCCAATCCCAAACATTACACAGGCGAAGTTATTGACTTACACAATCACGTTTTTTTTGACGAAGAATTAGGTGCTTTTAGCGACACACATAAAGGAACGCCAGAAGAAATTATTGAATTGACAAAAAACACTCAAATGAAGAAGAGTGGAATTATTACAATGGCGCAAAAAGGCCAAATTGAAAAAACAAAAGAAAAAAATGATAGAATAATTAAATTAGCGAAAAACAATATGCAATTTATTCCTATTTGCTCTGTACATCCAGATGATGGAGAAGCCGCATTGACAGAAATGGAAAGAATTGCTAAATTAGGAGTTCGCTTTATAAAATTACATCCAAACACACTACACTTTGACGCAGGTTCTGAGCAAGTAATAAAAGTGGTTGAAAAAGCAGGAACTTTAAATTTAATTATATTACTTGAAGGAACATTTGTTATTGATGCAAACGCTTTAGGAAAATACCTAAATTTAGTTATTGCTAATCCAAACACAAAATTTATTTTCACTCATATGGGCGGGACTCAATTTAGCGATATGCAAATATTTATGATTTTAAATAAATATAAATGGTACAAACGCAATGTATGGTTTGACATTGCAGGAACTGTTGTAGAATATGCAAATTCACCTTATGAAGATCAACTTATTTGGACAATGAAAAAAATAGGCACAGACAGAATAATATTTGGCTCGGACTTTCCTTTATACGAGCCTGCAAAGACTTTGAAAAGTTTTTATAATCTTGAATTATCTGACACAATAGAAAAACAAATATTACACGACAATTATTACAACATATTAAAGACAAAATAGACATAGAAAATGCCTGCAGGTAACGGGTATTCATATCCGTTTGAGACCCCTTTGAAGGGTCATTATCTATGTGGTCCTTCTCTATGTCCTTCCCGGTTATGTCTTTGGGGCCGCTTTGGGGTTCCTTATAAGGGTTCTCTGGTCATAGGGGCTGGGTTTTTTTGGCTGTGGTTTTTGGGTCTTTGATCGGGTTTTGGGAATTACGGTGGTGCTTGTATTTTTTTGTTGTATGGGAATGTGTCGTTTTGTTTTTTGAATTGAATTATTGCTGTTGGTTTTTTTAAGGGGGTTCGGGGGTAGGTGGGGCGGTATGGGCGTGCTGGTTTGGGTTGTTACGAGAATCGAATTCGGAGTGATCATATAGTGAATATATAGTTTTATTTTTTGGAGCTAATCCCGCTATACGTTCCAATCTTTTGTGCCGAACCCCGGCTCAAAAGGATTTCCACTGCTATCGGGGCTGGGGTAGCTGCGGGGCAAGTGAAGGCATTATGACAGCCTGTTTTTAAATTTTGTCACTGAACAATTTTTGATTGGAAACCATTTGTAAATGAAATTGTAAATTTGCATTTAAATCTTTGGACGCATCCTGCAAAACTATAGGATAAAAAAAAGATTTTAATACATTATTACTACCAGATAAAATGAAGACAGTTAAATTTCATAAAACAGAATGCGGAGTTGAAATGCTGCTCAATGTACTGCACGGTGATGCGCTGAGTGAAAAATATTTGGAACGGGATACCTACAATACCGATTTTTTTGAAATTCTGCTTTTTAAGACCGCCAAAGGATCCCTTATTTTAAATCAGCAGAAAATCAATATAACCGACAACACCATTATTTTTATATCGCCTTTCCAGAAAAGGCAATGGTCCCTGGAGAAAAAAGCACTGGACTTTACAGTGCTTCTTTTTCAGGAAAACTTCCTGAATGATTTTTTCTCGGACAAATTCTTTACCTACCGCCTTCTTTATTTTTATCAGCTGAATTATCCCTTACATCTCACCCTTGAGGACAGGCAGCTCCAAAAAGCGCTGGAACAGCTTATGGAAATCAAATCCGAGCTTGTGGAGAGCAGGACCGACAGTATCCACATTATAAGATCCCTCACCTATTACCTGCTTTTGAAATTCAACAGGATATATGCAGGGCAGAACAATCTCCCGATCGAAAGGTCTGAAAACAACGCTGCCTATCAGTTTAAACAGTTACTCGAAACCCATATAAGGGAAAACCAGAGAATTGAATATTATGCCGGTTTATTGAACGTGAGCCGAATTACCATCAACTCCTGCGTGAAAAAGCAGTTTCATGTAACCGCCACGGAGCTCTTAAAACAGCGGCTGCTTTTCGAGATAAAAAACGACCTGATCCATTCCGGAAAAACTATTGCCGAGATTGCCTATGGTCTTCATTTCTCGGAACCCGGCCATATGATGCGGTTTTTTAAAGCCCAGACCGGGATCACCAGCAGCCAGTTCCTCTCCGATTACCAAAATGGTATATTTTCATGAGATTACTATTGAGACCCAAACGGCAGCAATACAACTCAGGTATACCCAAGGCTCAGGATCGCGCCAAAGATTAAAAGCTTGGTATCAATTAAAAAAAAGGCTCATAATGGGGATGCTGCTCCTTTTAAAATAGTGCCGTTTATCAAAATGGTAGTAAAATGGCCTTTTTTGATACCTTACTACTGATGATCTGTACCGACCTTTGCCAAACGAAATACTTATGAGTTAAGAATTAAAAGTAAAGCATTATGAAAATTAAATACAGATTCATGAAAAAAGCAATTTTTGCAGCGGCACTTTCGCTATCCGCTGCCTTATCCTTTGGACAAACGAGATCAGATGCAAAACCGGCGACTGTCCAGCTCGTGCGAAATGCAACATTGGTTCTGGAATATGGCGGGAAGAAAATCTTAATTGATCCCATGTTATCGCCAAAGGGCGCTATTGACTCCTGGGCCGGCATTCAGAGAAACCCTACCGTTGAACTTAAAATGCCCGTAGCAGATATTGTAAAAGATGTGGATCTGGTACTTGTCTCCCACACGCATGAGGACCATTTTGACAAAGTGGCAAGCAGCACCCTTGGTAAAGACACCGAAGTGATGATCCAGCCGGCAGATAAAGAGTACTTTGAAAAGGAAGGCTTTACAAGTGCAGCTGTTATTGACAAGAGCCAGCTATGGAACGGGATCACGATACACCGGGTAGACGGGGAGCATGGAACGGGCGAAGTTTTAAAGATGATGGGCAAGACCTCAGGGTTTATACTAAAAGCGAAAAATCAGCCTACCGTGTACATTGTGGGAGATGCGCTCTTCACGGAGAGCATCAAAAAGAATATCAAAAAGTTCAGGCCTGACTATATTATTGTCAATTCTGGAGGCGCGCGCATTAAGGGATTTGAAAACTCGCCCATTATTATGGATGAAGCCCAGACCATGGATCTGGTACGCCAGAGCGGGAAGGCAAAAGTGATAGCGGTCCATATGGACGCGCTGGACCATTGCCGCACCACCAGAAGTTCTTTGGCTCAGAAAGCTGCCCAGTCCAATATCGGTCAGGACAAACTGATAATCCCCCAGGATGCCGAAGTCATCACCCTTTCGCTGTAAATCATTTCTTTTTGCCGTATGGAAATATAATCGGCATTTTTAATAAATTAGTTAAACCCAAAACCCACTGCACTCAGTGGGTTTTGGGTTTATAGCAATAGGCTATGCCATTAAGAGCTTTAAAGTGGCAATGCAGCCCAATGCTCTTTTGTTCTAAAAAGCTGAATCCGTTTTTTTTGTCAGGTAATCAGGGAGGTACAATTACTCGGGTAGGAGGAATTGTTAGCGAATCAAATCGGGATCATTAGCATTGTCAATTGTATTTGATATCTTTTTAGGTATAATATTATTTTTGGATTTAATATTATTTTTTTTTGGAGCTTTTTCCCGCTATCCGTTACAATCTTTTGTGCCGAACCACGGCACAAAAGGATTTTCACTGCTATCGGGGCTATGACTATTTTATAAGTAATACTTCATTCTAAAATTAAATCGCACACCATTACCTGTCAAATAGAATGACACTATAAATTAAGATAGATGGTATAATAATTATCCCATACATATACCACAATTGGGTCTCTTTGTGTACTTTTATCATACATATAGATTAGTTACGCTATATCATTGACAATATGAGTAAAACAACATTTGATAATTTAACGAGGAGTAGCATTTGGACAGCATATAATAATTTATGCTTCTATTGTAGTCAATCTCTAGATTGGGGAGATTTACAAATAGACCATATAATTCCTGAATCTCTAGAAACTAACCCAAAAGAATTGGAAAGGATTAAAAATGAGTTAGGTTTAAATAAAAACTTTGACCTAAATGCAATTTATAATTTGGTTCCTTCGCATAGCAAATGTAATTCAAGGAAAAGCAATGATATTTTCCCTAAGAATACTAGTCTTTTTTATCTTTCACTTGCTCTGAAAGCTGAAGTAAAGGTCAAAACTGAAATTGAAAAATTGAAAAAAAAGAAAAATAAGGGATTGATCATTTCAAAACTTCAATCTGCTCTTTCAGCAAATATTATAAATACAGAAGAGTTAAAAAAAATTTTAAAAGATGCTGAGAAAAAAGATTGGGAAATTAGAGAAATCAAATTGCCGATCGGGATTGAATTTATTGATGAAATCTATGATATTTTTTACTTAAATACTGACTTTTCAAGTTTCTTTGACAAAAAGCTAATGATTTATAATGATGTTGAATATTTAGAATTATCTAATGATAATGGTGATACAATTAATGTAGCTACATTAAATGAATGGAAAAATGCAACAGAAAAAGGATTTTATCCTATGACAACATATGCAATAAAAATGTCATATACTTTTACCTTTTTTGTGGAGTTTATCCAAGCATTAGAAAAAGCAACAATGCCAAAAGTTTCATTTATCAATGATCCATGGATAAAAATAAATATGCTGGATTATCTATCACCTAATATTCTTTTTGATGTTGAAGGCAGGCTAAAGGAATATATTGAAGAAGGAATATCAATTGGGGAATTAGTTAGACGGGGGATCGTAAAATTTGATATCTCTCCGGGAATTTTTGAATTCAGTTTGGAATTTGAAGGTTTTGAAACTTCATTTTTAGAACAGTTTCGAGCAGATTTTAATGATGACGGAATAGAAGACATTTTTGTTAGTGGTTGGGTTAGGGCAATTCACGGAACAATGGGATTTGGTTTTACTGAAATATTGACAAGACTGTCTCAAAAAAATCTAATTGATAAAGTAAAAACAGCACATATCAGCTACAACGATGGATTTTCATAATATTCGTATTGTAAAGTTGCTATTGGATTTGGTATAATTTGGCACATTCGAATAATAGGCATAATTTAATGACAAATACGCAATAGTACCAGAAGGTAGGGGAATTTACAAATTAATTAGCCAAAAAGGCAAATTCATGGATATTGAAATTAAACTTAAAAATCTTAGGGTAAAACTGAGACAAAATTCCAAAGCAATAATGAATGACGTTGTAGTGAGACATGTTCCGAGAATTAGTTCAAAAAATAAATCAAAAAAAGAAATATGTGTATTTTGTGCAAATCAGGATAATTTAACCAAAGAACATGTATTGCCTAAATGGACATTTGAAGGTTGCACTAAAGAGTTCTTTGTAACAGATATAAATGGCAGCGAACAAACATATAATAAAACAACAATTCCTGTTTGCGCGGATTGTAACAATAATTTATTAGGTAATATTGAAAGGTATATAATTTCCATTTTAAATGATACAGACTTATCAAACTCATTTTTCAATAATCAGCAATTGCAGAATATAATTCGTTGGTTAGAAATTATAGAATATAAATTTCAACTGTTAGAGATTCGGAGAAAATTCATAAAATCAAAGTCGTCACAATATTTAGAATATCTAAGAGATATTCCTGTATCTATTATGAGATCCAACATTGATTATTCGCCTATTAAAGCGGTAACTCAAGTTAGGCTTTCGCAGAGAAGAGTAACCCAAAAATCTAAAGATAGTAATCAAAATTCTTTGGTTGTATTTAAAACAAAAAATGAAAGTTTTTATTTTTTTCATCATCTAAATGATTTTATTTTTTTAGAACTTCCAAAGTTTGGCATAGCACTATTTTACTTCTATTCCCGAGAGTTTGAAAATGTAGAGGATGCTAAAAATGAAGCAATGGAAATTATAAAGACTGTGTACGAATAATAATTTAGATTTAATATTTTCCTTTTAGGTACTCGAAGATTTTTGACAGACAGAAAAGAAATTAAAAAGGCGGATTACATCCGTTGAGCTCTTTTTTCGCGTTTCTTTTCGATGGTGGCCAGTTGATTTTCAAGATATTCAATTGGATTCCAATCTTCATCGAATATCTTTTGTTTGATGCTGAAGGTTAAGGCTAGTTCTTCAACAAGCCTGAATGCAGTGAGGCCAAGCTGGCTGTATTGAAATTTTCGTTCTTCAAAAATTTCTTCATAATCTGGCGCAAAGGAATGTTCACTGGCGCCTGCAATAGCCATGTTACCCGCTTCTACATAAGAAGGAAAAGAAAGAATTTTATACATGAGTGCCGAATTAATGCTTTTCCAATCTAAGTCATCTGGGAAATTTGGTACGGGCGGTAATTTTACTTGTATTTCCAGACAGCCCTCATCATTTCTCTGACCACAGCTCAGACCGTCGTCACTTACAACATATGAACAATCTGTGGCGTATTTATTTAGAATACAAAACACGCGGATAGCAAGATAATTCGCGTTCTTTTTTTCAGTCCTGTTGCTAATCCAGTATGTTTGAAACCATGAAATGCCTGAGCCTACCAATACGCCAACAATTCCAAAAATAGCTTCTGTCATTTTTTATTTTTTTATATTAATATCTAATTGTGGTGGGACTTTTTTCCTAATGAATGTTAGTATTTTACTATTGAAAGCCTAATTTTTTAACCTGACTGCATATAATTTATTTCAGTTGTAAAATGTATCGTCCATTGAAAATGTTGGGCATAACTCGTCCAGCTGGGTGATGCAAACTTGTTTTATAATACTTCCTTTAGTGTCATTAACTGAATCGTAATTCCCATCGATCTGATAGCAGAAATACAGGTATTTGATTGTGGGATAACCAAAAAAGCGTGCCTTAATTATTGCAAACGAGTCTCTTGGAGTATTATAGTTTTCAAAAAAAACCTGATCGCGTACAATTACATCTGTAATCTGTGCTTCCCCTAATTTTTTTTCATCATCTTCAAAAGAAGACCTGCATGTGATGGAGTAGTCGGGATGTTCTTGTGAAAATACTGTCGTAGATAAAATCTCGGAGCTACTTTTATAAGCGGAAAATTCAACTTTTGCATTTTCAAAAAAATAAGTGTAGAAACGTAATTTTTTTCCTTGATCGGTTTTTCCTTTGGCTTTTCTTAAAGGCGGTCCAAAATCATTTATAATTTTTTCAATGGAAATTTTGCCGGGTTCATAGAGGTACAGAAAATTTTCATCAATAATTTTCAAATTTTTTCGGCCTACAATTTTATTTTCAATAGCAAGTTTTTTTTCCTTTTTCTTATCATGGTGAACCTGATAGGCATGGACTGCGAGTCCACCAAGAATCGTTGAAGCAATTCCTATAAAAAAAGCTAGAAGTGTATCCATATATGTAGAATGATTGATTATCCTATTTCCTTATGTGGAAATCTCAAAAATATTAATAAGCAAAGAAATCCAATATAAACTAATTTCTAAATGAGAAAGCATTATTAGGCTTTGAGCATTGCTAATTAGTTCAGCAATTTACTCATTTAATGGTTACACAAGATACTTACTAAGAATTATGCTTTATTCAGAATTTACGGCTGATTGAAAAACAGAAATAATGCAAGCGTCTCGAGCAGACTGTTTTTCTTCCTGACTGCTCTTAATCCATAGTATCACAGTTGCTTCCCTTTAGTTTTTATCAAAGACCCTGTATACTTTTGTTTTATTTCAGGAGCAAAGGTAGTCCGTGTCCTTGAGCAAAAGCAAGGCCGGGCCTTTCAGGTCTTGCCAAAAAATCTCCACCCATGCGGGTTTTTCTAGCTCATATTCTGCAAGGCCCGAATTAATCGGATATTAAGAATTGTTAGCAGAATCTAATTCGGAGTGATTATCATCGTCAATTGTATATAATTTATTTTTTAGGAGCTCTTCCCGCTATCCGTTTCAATCTTTTACGCCGAACCCCGGCGCAAAAGGATTTCCACTGCTATCGGGCTAAAAAGTTTATCAATTTTTTATTAGATATTAATTTCATAAACTGTTGACAAAACTTTTATCTACAGTGCTTTTCTTTTTAAAATTTCAGATATTTTCTAATGAAGTTAGCCCTATCATAATTTTCTGGATAAACAGTTATAATCGTGTTTCTAACGATTTAATCAATTTCAAACATATTACCTGTCCTGTGTTCTGCAGTTTTAGTTCTCAGATAATTAACTTGGTTTGATATATAATCATCTTTAATTAGATTGTGCCACCATAAATTATGAATCATCATATAATCTGTAAAAAAACTCTGTGTATCATTTTCCCAATTCCCGCCGTAACTGCTAAGCCAGTTATAAAAAAGAAGTATTTGTTCATGATTAGAGAGTTGAGCACGTAAAAGTCGTAAATAATTTATTTTATCGTCATATGCAGTAATTACTTTGTTATTTGCTAAATATTTAACAGAAAGATACAAGTGTCTAAAATAGTGACCAAGTCTTGATGAGTGACCAGAGAAAGGTTTATAATTAAAGTTCATGTCTAAACCATTAAAATTTTTCCGCTCATGGTTAGTTAATTTAATTTTGCCATTCAAATGCTGTGCTCTTGCTAGTCTTAAAAGCTTTGCAAATTCTATATCTTTTTCCTCAGAGTACTTTCTTTCGAATTCTTCAAGGCCAGAAAAAAAAACGGTATAACATTTTTTAAAACTAGTTTTATCCAGAGTTGTATTGTTATTAGTTCTTTTATAAAGTTGTAAAATAAATTCCAGTTCAGTTTTCATTGTTACGAAGATTTTTCTACCAACAGTATCTTTTTCAAAACGTTTTAAAAACTTTTGCTCCTCACCATCTTTTTGTATAAATTCTTCAAAATCATAACCTTCAATTTGCATTTCGTTTATGTTTTCCCTATGGAGCCTGAGCATTTCGTAGAATTGTGATTCAACCTGCTGTAGTTTGTGTTGCTCTATTTGATGATTTATCTGTGTTTGAAATTGAACTTTACTATCAGACTGGCTGCGTATAAACAGATCTCTCTGTAATTCATTTGCTTTGTATTGGACATAAAATGCTAATCCTGTGATTAAGACACCTCCTAATGTAATAAACGGATTCATAAGACCACCGATTGTATCTCCAATTTGGCCGGTAAGCATGAAATCAAAGTCGGATTCTTCAGTTGCTGAAGTAAAAATTAAAGGAGCAAATAATGATCCTACTATAAAAAAAATAGCAAGAAAAATTAAAATATAAGCTTCCCATCGAAGCTTATATTTTATTTCTAGTTCATTTTTATCTACTTCGATATTTCCATTTTTTTTGATTGAGGTAAATAAAGAAAAAAGATAAAATAGGGTAGCTGCGATTATTAAGAATGCAAAAGCGACAATTATTACTAATATTTTCATTGTTGTATTTTTTTGGATTTTATGTGGGTAGGGTAAATTAATTTACAGAGTTTTCTTCATCTTAATAATTTTTCTCAACTTTGAGAAAAATTTAAATTTTGTACTGTATAACTTCACATTTGAATTTAATTATTGTCAATTAATTAAAAATGAAAACCAATTGTTTTTCATGTTTTCCTTATTTAGCATTCCACTATGTCCGCTGTTTGATTTTAGTACAGTTATAAAATTGTAGTCTTTGCAGAAACCATTTCTTCCTGCATATCCAATCCACTTTTGGAAGCATACTATTCTGAAAATCTTTGCAAATAAAACAGCTCGGTCATTTGTGCTTTGTTCAATCAAAACTTCCCCGATCTGATTTCTATTTTTCAGTTTTTCCCAATCATAATTGATATCCAAAATATTTCCAGCTAAAACAATTTTATCGAAAATAAAACTTTCATTTTCCTGTATTGCTGTCCCAGTAATATAGGTTCCGAAACTATGGGCAATTAAACATTTTCGCTCACAATATCCATAAGTATCTAGTATTTCATTGTATCGTTTTATAAAACTTGCAACAGCTTTTTTTCTGGATTTTTTTAGAAAAAATTTTGTTTTAAATGTTCCGTAATCCCAAGGCAAAAGGATAAAATTGACATTTTTGCTTCTTTGTATGCTTGTTATTATTTCTGTGAGACTGTCTTTCCATGCACCTCTTGTATTGAATCCATGTGTATAGAATAGCAGCGAATCCGTTTTTCCTAAATTACCGGTATTTATGGTATTGGACATTTTAAGATCAATTTGAATCATTAACTTTAATAAATGTTCAGAATGAGTGTAATCAAATAGGGTCTGCCACGAGTTTTTCGAATCTATTAGAATGTTTTTAATTAAGCTATTAATAATTTCAAATCCCTGCTTATATGTGTTGTCAGAAGAAATATTCTTAACTTCGCTTGCAAGTTTGATGCTTTCCAGTAATTGCTTTATTGTTTGTCGCTCTAAAAAATCTCTTTCTTCAATATCTGTGTGTAAGATGCCTACTTGAGATTGTGAAATATTAAACTTTATAATGTAATAGTTTAAGAAATGGCTGTTTAGGAAATCTTCAGGCAATTCTTCTTTTTTCCGTGTTTCGTATACTTCTTCAGCGCGCCTAAAGTAAAAGAGTGCTTCTTTGTAATTTCCGTCCTCAAAATAACTCTTTCCAATTGGAAAATATCTTTGAAATTCTGATGTTTTTTTATGGTCAGCTAGAAGTGTGTAGATCCGTTTAGTATTGTCATCGGAAAGGTCATCTTTACTGTATTTGTTGATGATTAAATTAATTAACTGTATTTTTTGAACACTTAGCTCCTGACATTTTTGGAACTCTTTTTTCTTTAAGGAGTAGGCATATTGACAATCTAAACTTTCATAAAGATAAATTGTTGATAAAAATTTTTTTTGTATTTCACTGATTTCGGTGGATTTAAGACATTGTTCATATGCTTCTTTGTATAGCTTTTCAGCGTCAACATATTTATCATACAAACTAACTTCGCTATTTGCTATGCTCTTTGCTTGGGACGCACGTTTACTTATTTTATTTAATTCTTCAATATTCATTAGTTAATATTTAATGCTCAGCTTAATGGATCAATTGTTCTTATTTCTGGTAACTTCAATGTTATAATTAGGACACTTCCTTTTACAGACGAGAAATTTAATTACAGACGAGAAATTTAAAATGTTAGCGAAGATACTTTTTATTTTAAGTAATTAAGCAGGTGATTTTACTTATTATGATGAAAAAGCAGACAAAATTATGAAGGAATAATACATATTTAAATTATCATCAAGAATTATGGTATCCTGCGCAAAATAGTTGCGCAGCAACTTTCATATCTTTGACTAATTTAGAAAAATAAAAAAAAAAAAAAAGCATTTAAAATACTATTGAAACGTAATAATCTCTAGATAATTCTGATATTGATTATTTCTTCATTTCTTTTTTTTAAGTGTATAACCATTTATCAAATATCAAAAATGAATTTAAACTACAAATTGTCAGATTTTTTTCTAACTGATGCAACAGACTATTTGAACCGATACCAAAATTTAAAGGAAAGTGCCAGCCATAGCGGATTAAGAAGCAAACTGCTCGTTGACCTATTGTTCGGATTAGAATGTTCTTTGAAATCATTAATTTTTTTAGAAAGTAATCTTGACAGTAAATTGGCATATAAAGAGATTAGAAAATCGAGCCATTCGATTGACAAACTGTCTGCACAGTTAAGTGACGCCAGCCGGGCTGAGTTTGATAAACTTGTTACGATTGATTTATCAATTTATAAGGTATTTAACAGATACATGCTGGAAAGTGAGCTAATCTTTAGGGAAGAATCAGGCGTTTTGGGCAGAAGCTATTATGAAACTATTGCAAATCCCAACTGGATGGAATCTGTATTTCTGGAGATAAACTCATTTATAGCTTATATCAGAAGTAAGAGCAGCTCAGGATTTAAAATAATAAATTTGACAGATATTGACATAGAAGCAGAGATGCTGATACAGTCGACGTTAAAAGAAATCATATCAAAATAAAATATACATGAAAGGTTTGAATTATAATGAATTGCATTTATTTGGAGTCGATATTATTTTTAACGACCTAAATAATTATCAGAATTTGATCGAAGGTTTTTTGGAAAAACAGAAAGAGCAGGTAGAGAAAGATTTTAATGAAACTGATTTGGAGCTGGAATCAAAAAAAGCGGATGAAAACTCAAATTCGTATTATCTGCACCTTATTGATTTTTACTCAGAGCGACATCATGAAATTGCAAAATTATTTCCCCATAATTTCAGGGCCTCTTTTTTAACTCAGGTTATCTCTGTTATCGAATCAGAACTAAAAAAGATATGTGATCACTTTGGACACCATAAAAACCAGCTATTTAAAATTGACGATATGCGGGGAACTGATGATTTGGAAAAATGTAAAGATTATTTAAAACGAATCGCTGATATAAATTTTGAAGAATTAAGCATCCAATGGCAGTATATAAAAAACTGCAAAAGCCTGCGAAATAAAATTGTACATCAAGATGGTAGAATAAAAAGAAAGGACGAGCAGTTAATGAATTTTATAAAGGGAAGTTCTTCGATTGAAGTGCAGGAATCTCCTTCAATTAATGATAATGATATTGAGTTTATAATTACTGATAATAAGCTGATAGAAAAGCTCTTAAATACCGCTAAGGATTTTTTTATTACACTTCTGCAGGAAAAAATGGTTTACTTTGGTGAAGAAGGAAATTTATCATGATAATTGGTGACATTATTAATAGATTCAAAGGTCTTTTCAACCGTTTATTTTGTCCATATGGTAACGCGAGCGCCATTTTTCCATTTTCTGCAGCAGCTGGATTTCTTCGGGACTTCCCGTGAGGTCTGAAAGCCCTGTTACGGTCCTGTTGTAATGGAATTTTCTGTCCTCAAAGTGGCAGGTAAACTTTGGCACTTTATTATGGGGAACCATCCAGCTCCTCAGGGCCGTCTTTTTTATTTCAAACTTTTTCATTTTTCTTAATCTCCCGTTCTGCTGTGTATAGTCAGGTGTGGCTGCGTTTTGCGCTGTTTTTACACGTGAATTCTGAACTGCAAGAATAGAGCATTATTGCAGATATAATTTTAAAGTTTAAAATTGTTTTTTTCGGAGCTGTTTTCGCTATTCGTTCCAACTGAGCGAAGCGATCTGGCGAAACAATCTTTTGCGCCGGACTCCGGCGCAGAAGGATTTACTACTATCGGGGCTGGGGCAGATAAAGGCCTTGTTATGTCTTTGGAGGGATAACCTGTTCTATTCTATTTGAGTTATTACAATTAAATTAATAAAACATTCTCCATCAATATTCCAGGCGGTCACGTTCTGCTTGGTCGTCATGATGTCCGGCAGTATTTAAATAATTTTCCGAAATTTGGATAAAAATTTCAGACAGGTTTGGATGCCTGAATTTGTGCAGACCGGCCAGTTTTTGAAAATGACCGGCATTGTTCATTTCGATTATTCCTCCCTCAAAGACTCCTCTGCCTGTAGAAGCTCTTTTGTTAGTAACGGTCACAGCGAAGTTATCTTTGAGACTGGGCGTGTTGATGCGTTCGATTATATCGCTGATTTCATCCGGCGGCCAGCAGTCAATGCCTTCTTCGGGAAAATAAGCCAGAAGCATTCCGATATGGCTGTCAGCAGCCACAAGACGGCCTTTCTTTTGAGCCAGTTCCCTGACCTGGGTAATCCAATGGTTCATCACTTCATTGTCAATTGTATTGTCAGAACGGACACCCGGAATCTTCTTAAAATTGTCCAGGAGTTCATAAGACTGGTGTGCGAGCTGCTTCAGATTCTCTTTAGGGATATTTTTCCTTTCAGGCTCGATATTTTCAGCATCAGCAGGCATATAGAGCCACGAGAGCACATCCACGAAGAAATGCGGGTTTTCTGCCAGCTCGCCATACAATTGGCCAGGGCTGTAGTCTGAATGGTAGGAATTAAGCACCGGAAGATACAGCCATTCCAGATCGAGCATTTCTTTTTTTGTTATGTCATCCCTTGATACAGCTTCTTTGAAAAGGCTGGTGACTTCATGCGGCTCCAGAAGAAAATTATCTATGCTTTGTTCTGTTGCAGTCCTGTGCAACACTTGAGCGAGCATCTGGGTGGATAGTTCTTTTTTAATATGTCTTGCTGCCCTGAGAGCGCTTTTAAACCTTTTGTGCTCAATCAGCTTATTTATGGCCGCTATGCTTTCCTGAGCTGTAGTGCGGTAGAAATAAGGGGGAATCGAGAGCCAGTATGTCCTGTATAGGATTTCGCTCTTTGATTCGATATAGTCCCATAATTCCTGTGAGTGGTCCACCTGGCTGAAAAGCGCAAACTGCTGCTTATCGTCCAGCTTAAGATTTTCCAGTTCAGAGCAAAGCCCAAAAAGCCATTCCAGTCCTTTCGCAGCTGTTTTAGCCGCTATATATAGGCTTACGAAATTCGCATTTGCATCTGCATTTTTTAATGTTGAAACTATATAAATGGTCTCATCTATTGTCTGTTCGGTCCTGGATAGGATAAATGCCAGTGTGCCGGTTATCGCCGGCGAATCAGCCATTGCAGTAATTCCCTGAATTCCTATCTGGGCCGATAAAATATGAATGGCTTTAGTTCGGGCTTTTAGAACTCTTAAATTATAGTCTACTTCGTCCTTCTCATCATCGTCTGTCTCTTGGCTACCCTGTGGGAAATTCACCTGTGATGACTCAAAGAGCCATCTGTATTTTGCGGTGATATCTTCAGGTTCCAGCGCGTCATAAACCGTCTGATAGCGCGAAAGAATCTCTTCATTAAGAGTCCAGTCGGCATCGGGTGCGGAGCGGTGCAGGTGCAGTATTCTTCTTGTTTCATCTCTAGACAGAGTACTGTCTTTAGGTATGCGCGAATAATTTTCCTCGATAAAAACCAGCAGTTTTTCACGTTCCTGGGCAGATCTCATTTCAGATGAATGTCCAATGATGTCCGCTAACTTCTCATCACTGCCATCAAACAGTTCCAGCATCATATCCGAAACGGCCTGGAATGCGGAATTGGTCTGTTCAGGGGAACTGGCCAGTTCGGTGCTTTTATCAAAAAGACGCCATCTCATCTTGCCGTTGGGAGTCCAGTTATCATGGTATCTAGGCATGAGCTTTCTTAACAACTCCCATCCGGATTTTGGATTTTTATTGATTGCGGCATTCAGTATTTCCATCCGCTCGCCAAGAGATGCAGTTGTCTGGGGATACACGGGCCTGTAAATGTCAGCCAGGCTTCTGGCCGGCCTGTTGCTCAGATTTCCTCCTGGATCCAGTTCAGCCAGTTTTAATAATATATCTGTTGCCTGAAAAAGATATTCGGGCAGCCATGCAAGTCCTTCTAGTGCCCATAGCAGTCCGGTGTGGCTGCTGGATTCACCCAAAAAGCTTCTTGTTGTACTGAACATACCCATAATCTCAGGCTCGTCTTTCTGCAGCGAATTCTGCACTGCCTTGAAGAAACTTTTCGGGGATGCCTCAGCAATCAGGGGAAGCTTCTGGTTGGTTTTTCTCCATAGTGCGGCATCTGCATCGAACAATAGACTGTCGACCACCTGATCCACCCACTTTTCAGGTTTGGAAAGAATGGCAGGATTTATACCTTCTCCATACAGGCTGAGCAGGATTAGTGTCTGGACAAGCCCTTCACGAGCCCATGGGGAGTACTTTTTTGGAGGTTTGAAGGAATAGGTTATCTGTATCAAGTGGGTCTCGCCGCTGTTTCCGGCATCGGTAAAGACAGCTGGGAAAGATTCTACGAGAATTGCAAGGTCATCCCTGCTGATATATTTCGATACGCTGTTCCAGAGATCAAGAGGGGACGTGAGCCTCCATGTGCCGCCGATCTGCAGTATAGGGGAGTCCTCAAAGTCCCTCCATCGGTATAATACCGCCAGATACTCATCAAATGGCATTTTAGACAGTTTTTCCAGGATTTCGCAGTCGCCCGGATTATGGATATTCCATCTCCCAAGAATAAGGGCAGGAATAATTTCGCGTATGTCCTCGGACTTATACCACTGTGCCTTATTGTCAATAAATTTTAATAGCCTTCTCAGTTTATTGATGTCCCTGCCGGCTTCCCTGCTGTAGCGTTCAGCTACTTCTCTGTCAAGCCCCATTTCGGCCAGACCCTCTACCTGGCCCTCTCTGCTGATTGTGGGCAAGATAATGCTCTTGGGGGTTAAGGTGTCGTCTGCCCCTGCAGGGATAATCACGTAATGCCCCTGCGAAATAGCAGCGCCTATAAGGCTTTTATCATCGAATTTAGCAATGAGGTTTAACGAGGTCTTTACATAATTCATAGAAAGGGTCCTGAAGCTTTCTTCTTTTTCAACTACCATTGTCTTTGAAAAAAAACGCTGTTTCCGGTTTTCTTCAAAATTGTTTGCCGCTGCTATTGCAAATGCAAGTGCCTCGGTTTTGGTTTTGGCCTGAATAGTGATGATGCCGGGATCCCCGTTAAGAAAATCGCCGAGTTGGCCAGCTTCATTTCCGCGGCCGGAAGTTATGATTTTTGGAGGCAGCTGCCCCGCTTCTCCGATGGACCATTCTGTCCAGAACTGTTCTGCGTCCAGAGCGCCTTCCATTGGAGCCTTTCCTATTTCTCTGGCAAACCAAATTGCTGCAGGACCGGACTGATCAAGCCACTGCATCAGATCGACCGCATCAAACACCAAGATGTCCTTCCATAAATTCTGGCTTAATTTTTCCAGCCTCCAAGCATCCTTTTTTGCCCAGACCCTTGGCGTTACAAAGACATAGGTGCACTCAGAGGCATCATATCCTAAGGGCTTGTCAGCTCTTTTATCAAAATCCTCATCAGCTTTGGATTTGAAATCCTTATTTGTGCCGAATTCCCACAAAGATCTGCCGGCAGGCACATAAGGCCTCTTCTGATCGGAATAAATTACACCATCCCATCCCGGAAGATAGACCGCGCTTCCGTAGGGGATATTAATCTGCGCCCCTGGCAGGGTCGAAAAATAAACCAGTTTTGAAACCAGATAGGGAAAAAAGCCTTTCCCTTCATATTTATCTGCCCAGTCTTCTATATCCGCTCTGTCGATTAATTTCATAAGATCTGATTAAATTTTATTAGTCAAAGAATATTGATTCAGTCAAATTTATGTAATATTCCTTTTGTTAAAATTATTTTGCATTGAAAAATCTTAGTGTTGAACAGGAAGAGACTGCAGCTTCTGAATCTTAGCAACAGCTGTTTTTCACTTGATATTAATTTTCCTGCTGTTGTTTTTTCTATAGCAGTGTTAGAAGTACTCATTTCTATTTTGATTCTTCTTCAGCTTCTTTCAATAATCTTTTATACTCTGCTAAAAACTCTTCATCAGGAATGATTTTATCAATTACCGCCTGTATTGCTTTTATAAAGTTATCTAATTCTTTTTCTCTCCTTTCAGGATTATATTGAATAAAGCCCCTAATCATTTCTATTGCTCCAGTCTTATTTAAATCCTGTGATTTTTTATCTGATATCATTTTCAGGGTAACTCTTAACCAAATTCCAAGTTCAAAACATAGAAGATCAAAAGCTGCTAAATAAACTGCTTCATCATTTTTGTCGACTTTCGAAATATCGTCAGAAGCTTTCTTTAGAAAGTAATCTCTTCTTTCTATTATTTCAAAACATTTTACAAAAGAGTCAACATACAAAACATGTGCAAACTTGTTTCTAATTTCAGCAAAAAGCTGAAAGTCTTTAGATATTTCTTTTGGGATAAATTTTAAATCAATCAATAAGTTAATTTTAGCGTTAAAGCTTAGAGCAATATTTTTGTGTCCAAAAGATATTGACTCATTTTTATCAACTTCTAATAACATTGAAAGCAGCTGGGATATTAATTCTTCAAATCCAACAGCTTTTTCAATAACATTTGCTCTCGTTGTTTCTATTATTTCCATTGTTTTTTTCTGTATTACTGTTAACCTTATGGCGTTTGGCGTAGTGTAGACTTCTTGATTAGTTTCTGGCTAAGATATGACTTCGCAGCAGAAAAGCGATGGCCGGTTTAAGCTAAACAATCTATTGCGCAAACGGCTGTTACACATTGTTTCTATGGTACAAAATTATTGACAGAATATTTGACAATATTACAGCGTGCCCTTCTTCCATTTCATCAAAATAATTCTGTCCAAATTTTAATGCGGCATGAATTCTTCCAGAAGCTGCTGATACTAAATTTTTCTCATCAATATCACCAAACCCGCCTTGTTCGAGAATTACCTTGTAATCAGCTTCTGTCCAGCGATTATTGATTTTTTTAATTCCCCAATTTAACTTTGAGGCTACATATTCTGCAAGCTTATTTTCGTTTTCGTGATAGTTGTCAGGAGGACTGACATTCTCTAACTCCGTTATTAGGTCATTCAATTCTTTGCCAAAACTATCGTTTTCAACAATGTATCTTTTGGTGTTTTTGTCCCAAGATAAATCCCAAGTATCGCGAATATGCCACAAAGGTTTTAAAACATACAGATCTAAAAACGAACTGTTATAAAAAAAGTCTTCTACTTTCATGGTTATTTTTTTAAGGAGTTGTTGTGAAAATGTACCTAATTTCTGCCACTTGGCAAGGTTTGGAATAAATAGACGAGATTTTTCGGTTAAGCACAAATTTTTGAAAAATAAAACCATCTTTAAATTAGGCCTAACCAGCGATATTGCCAAATGGCGCTTGGCAAAAGTTGTTAAGTTAATCTAAATGAATTATTTGAATTGATAGTAAACTTTATCTTTTTATGAATATCTCCATTATTATCGATTGACTCCAATATCTCAAAGATTAAATCGCTTGTAAGACCAGTTCCAAAACGGAGCTCATCTTGTAAATCGTTATTTATAATATCTCTTGCAGATTCTATTATAACTCCGACAACACTACCATATTCGTTAATAATTGGGCTTCCACTACTTCCACCTTTAACATTTGCGTTCACATAAATCTGTTCATATTTATGGAAGTATGTTTTTGCCATAGCAGTAATTTCTCCTGTTGATGAAACTAGAATTGCTTCAGCTGTTCCAGGAACTGGTGGATAGCCAGAAACCAGTATTTTATCTAATAAATAGGGGGTTTCAAGGACGAAAAATTTGTTGCTTAGCGCCATTTTATCGGAAAATTCTAAAACAGCAATATCAACATTGTCATCGATGTGAGAATAAATATTTTCAGGATATGAGTATCGGTCTGAAAAACCTAAAAATATTTTCGTTCTAATCTCAGAATTTTTAGGCAAGCAGTGCTTAGCAGTAACAAAATATTGTTTTGTATGTTTATGTAAAATTGCGAAACCCGTACCGACGTCGATCTTTCCGGTCTTATCTTCAGCGACTTCTATGATTCTGATTGCTTCACTATAATAATCAACGACTTCGGCAAAGCCGTAAATTAAGAAGTCGTACGCGTTGTAGTGCATTTTTTCTGCATTGTAACTATTGCCTTGAAACTGCTGAAATATTCCTGTTTTGCTTCCCCATGTGGAGAGAAGTCCTTCCGCCACTAACTTATGAGCAATTTTTAATGCTGTATTATGATAAAGGCCGATATATTTTGGGTCATTTAGAAACCTTCTTGGAACTTTCTCCCCCATGTAATCAAACAGTGATAGAAACTCCATTGGAAAAGATTGTCCAGGTTTAAGATCCTTTCCTTTGAGAGCTCGATTGGGTGGCTCGTCATTGAAATATTTTAGAAGTTCAGACGGCGATAGATATGGCAGGATGTATTTTATTTCTTTTTTGTACATATGTTTTTTAAAATTTCTGCCAGCGTTCTGGCGCTTGGTCGAGAATTAAAAATGCGAGATTTTTCATTTAAACACTAATTTTCTAAATGCAAAACCAACTTTCCATTAAGCATAAAATACCAATGTCGCCAAGCTGTTAGCGGTACGGCATGTTGTGCTAAATTATATATTTTATTTTTATCAATAGGCAAGCTATAATCCTTCTATATAGTCATCGAATATATTTTCTAACTCTTCAGTTGGATGGAAACCTGTTTCTGCCTTGCCGTGTATAAATAAACCATTTTCATAGGTTATTTCTGCAAGTGAATGAGGCAAATCTTTATCAGAAACTTTTCCCGGAAGTTCAGCTATAGGTACGGGCTGCCAATCTCCTTCTTTTTGTTCCCGATATACATAAGCGGCCTTTGTCAGTACACATAGGATTCGCTTGTCTTTGGAAAATCCACTTTTCACAACTACATATTCTCCGTTATGGTTTCTAAAGAAAGTCGCTCCATTGGTCAAACGTTCATTATATGCTGTCAACGGGTCGCCCTCAAACACTTGCGGAGTGCTTGGATATTCGTTTGGTTTATCCTCAAAGTTGAAAACAATGCGCTGTGCTGCATTATGCGTTTTAGACATTATGTAATTAGGTCTTCTAATAGGAGGATTTTCAAAAATTTCTCGGCTAAAAATCCATTCTCCTAGCGAACCTCCTTGCAATGGTTTATCTCTTTTTGCCCAAGACTGCATTCGTTTTAAACTTACTTGAGCTTCTTCTGCTGAAACAGCACACATCCACTCATAGTTTGGATCTGGAAATTTGTCACGGAATTTTGAAGGGTCGGCAAGAAACGCTTCAACACTTCCGCAAATAAGTTCAATTCGTCTGGCAGTAATAGGGTTCAGCAAGATGTTTTCTAATCTTGTTACCCATCGTAGATTGGTTGGTCGATTATTTTGTTTGTTGGTGTCAATGTGGTCAACAACATGTTCTTTTGTTGGTGGCTCTCCGTGAAATGCAGTTGCAACTATTCTGTGAACACGAACAGAAGCAATTTCTAGATAACCCGTCTTGATGTTTAGTTTTCCAAAAGTCCAACTCTTGTCGGTTGGCCGGGGTCGTTTTCCGTCAAGTGGATGACGTAACACTGCGCCGTTGTCACGAACAAAATAACGTTCAACTTTGTAAATGCACTCACTTTCTTGTGTAAAATCTTCCAAGTCAACCATATTTACTCTTAAAATCGTTTGTCGGTTAGATGTTCTTGTAGTATTAGGGCGTCATATGGTTACGCTAACTAATTATACCAGCCATAAAATTGCACCAATACACTTTTTGTATTTGGCTTTGTGATACTAATAAGATTTCTAAGCGAATATAAGAATAATGTACTAATTTTTTTTAGCTGTGCCTAAGTATTTTAGCGCACATCCTTTACAATTCTTCGTGGATTAAAGGGATTACTTTTAGAATTCACCCCCGCAAGCTATCTGCTTTTTCCTAAATACTGTTTATCCACAGTATCCCAATTACTTCCCTTTTTCTTTTTATCAAATACCCCGTATGCTTTTGTTTTATTTCAGGAGCAAAGGTAGTCCGTGTCCTTTAGCAAAAGCAAGGCCGGGCCTTTCAGGTCTTGCCAAAAAATCTCCACCCATCCGGGTTGTATTTTTTGCCAGAGCCTTGCTTTTGCCGGACACTCACCTTTTTATGCTCATGAAACAAAACATAGCATACTGCGGCTCTTTAGACGAATAAAAAAAAATGTCAGAAATGAGAATTGAAATATTGAATAAAGCAATGATGAAACAAAACAGCGCCTGCTCTCATTGCCGAATAAATTTCAAAAAAAAGTAAAGTAAAAAAAGTAAAAAAAGTCAAAAGTAAAAATGCGGTGCGGGAAAAAAGAAAGTAAAAATTTAAAAACTAGAAATCATGAACATTACAGGAAGAGTGACAAAAGATGCGAAAGTAAGCACCTTGTCAGACAGCAGACAGGTAGTAAATTTTTCAGTAGCCATCAACGAGAGCTACAAAAACAAAAAAGGCGACAGGGTAGAGCAGACCACCTTTTTTGAGTGCGCCTACTGGATAAGCCCAAGGGTTGCCGAGTGGCTGACCAAAGGCACGGTGGTGGAGCTCACTGGTATGGTAAGCGCAAGGGCGTGGACGGGGAACGACGCGGAACCGCGCGCGGGGCTGAATTTCAACACGTCCAATATTAAACTGCACGGGGGCGGTAAGAAGTCCGAAGATGGGCAGGCGGTGAAAACTGGGCAGAATGCAGAGCAGGGAGAAAACAAAAAAGCCACCTTAAAAGAGCCTGAGGACGACATCCCGTTTTGAGCAGGCAGTAAAGGGTTCTAAACAATTTTAATTACAAACTTTTAAAATCAAATATCATGGCACATAATATCAATTACAACAGTCAAACAGGAAAGTATTCTTTTTTTAGCGTAAAGGAAAAAGCATGGCACGGGCTCGGGCAGATCGTGGAGCAGTACCCAACAAGCTCAGAAGCCATCAGACATGCAGGGCTTGACTATGAGGTGGCTAAAAGCCCTTTATACACAAAAGCATCGGGCATTATCCAAACTTCGGGCGGTATTGAAATGGGCAGTACCGAACTGGCAGTACCTGACTGCTTAGCCACTATCCGCACAGACAGCAATGCGGTTTTGGGCGTTGTTGGGAAAGACTACCAAATCGTGCAGAACCGTGAGGCGTTCAGCTTTTTTGATGCCATTGTAGGCGGGGGCGATGGCATACTGTACGAAACGGCAGGAGCGCTCGGACAGGGGGAACGCATCTTTATCACGGCAAAACTGCCTGATTATATCAGGGTCGGAAACGGGGATGATGTGACCGAAAAGTACATTTTCCTGACCACCTCCCACGACGGGAGCGGTAGCATCACGGCGGCTTTTACCCCAATCCGCATCGTATGCCAAAATACCCTTAACGCTTCGCTCCGCTCCATGAGCAACGTGGTGCGCATCCGCCATACATCAGGTGCTAAACAGCGCTTAGACGATGCTCATAAAGTAATGGGACTGGCGGATAAACTCAGCAGTCAGTTAGAGGGCATTTTCAATGAATGGGCTAAAGTGAAGGTAACAGATGCGCAGGTTAAGAAGTTGATTCAATTGGCATTATGCCCGAATACCGAAACACTCGCTTTAATTAAAAAAGGGGCTGAGGATGAAGTTTCAACCGTGTTTAAAAATACCGTTGAGGATGCTTTTGCCTATGCCATGGCAAGCGAATCTCAGCAGATGGACACAACCAAAGGCACGCTTTTCGGGGCATACAATGGCGTGACGGGCTACTATCAGAATGTGCGAAAATACAAGGACAATGAAGCCAAATTGCAGTCCATTGTCATGGGAGGCACAGCGCAAGGAAAAGCCCAAAAGGCATTTGAACTATGTACCGCCTTTCAGGCAGATGGGGCGCAAATCCTTAATCTTAATTAGCTAATCACAGGCGGTCGCCTTCGTGGCGACTGCCTTTAAAATCAATTTTAAACGGTGCAAATAATAGATGAAGATTTGCGGAATTGAAATAATACAAAAAAGAAGAATTATGGCAAGGCAGGACAGCAACAATTTTGAGTTTATACTGTATCTCTATAATGAATTTGTCAGCAAACACCGCAGTATGGGCAAGGAAGCACGGGTGTATTGGCATATTTTGGACATGTACGTAGAACTGGGACTTTCAAAAAAAAGCCAGACAGCCGAAAAAAAGTACTCCCAAAAGCTTATAGCCATCATCAGGGAAGCGGTAATGAACTGGAACACCCATCTGCTTATCTTAAAAGGGGAAGAGGGAGAAAAGGAATATAAGGAAAATATGAAAAGCTACATCGAACGCCTCTACAGATTAGGGCATGATGAGCAGAGCGTGATGGAATTAATTATTAAAAAACTAAAATTAAATTATGGAAACAACAACTAATTTTTTCAATCAGATAGCGCAGTTGCAGATCATAGGCGATTTGCACATTACAATTGCCAAAGGGGCAGAGGACAGGCTTATTGTACTGGTCATGCTTCAAAACGAAGCGTGCGGGGACGATGCCAAGCACAGCATACCGCCGTTAAACCTGCGGGGAACAGCCGAGGAACTCGACGGCGGTTTTTTTGAGAATATCACTACGCCCATGCAGTCCGCCTCGGGTCTTATGGTGGACATGGAAGGCTATATGAAACAGCTTGAAGATACCAAAAAGCAGTCGGCTATGGAAAAGGAAAAAGACGATAGCAAGAAAAAAGAGCAGGAAGCCAAAGACAAAAAATTCAGCGATGCTATGGCAAAAGCCGACGAACTTGAAAAAGAGGGGAAATTCCGTGAGGCATGGATAAAAGTGCCCGAAATACATGAGTTTCCCTTTAAGGCGGAGGAAATACGAATACGCAAATCCGGACTGTCGGCAAAGTTTGCGCCGGATCTGTTCGGCAGTACAACAGAAACCGCAAAGACAGAACCGCCCCGAGAGGCACTTTTTCCTGACTATGGCAATGCCAATGTGCAAGAGTCCGAAACGGACGAGCAGGAAACGGACGCAGAGGACATGTAAAACTGGGAAGACGAGAACTAAGAGGAACGATACTAATCTAAAATACAAATCATGTTATTAGCGACACAATTACAGCGGGTTTTTATACTCAAAGACAAGGGGCAGGAAATAAGGCTTTGCGACCCCGAGCCAAGATGGAGCACCGAAGCGGTACTGAATTTTTATGCCCCGACTTATCCGATACTGACCACCGCCAAAATATCCGCCCCTGCCATCAGGGACGATGCGGTCGAGTACCGATTTGAAACGGTAATGGGAACAAAAGGCTAACCAAAATTTAAAGCCATGAATTATGCAACAGACAATCATATCGGGAACAGCGAGACTGCCCGAGCAAAAAAGACAAAAACAGCTTCACGCACAGCTCGCAGGGTTTATTCACTCGATGCAGATAACCAAAGACGCAGACGAGGTGCAGAAAGACAAACCAAGGTCAGTTCCTGCGGGGATGCTACCGATGGTTTTCTAAAGGTTTCATTTCTGCCCAGACTACAAGAGAATAAAACGCTACAGGCTGTTCAGGGTATTTCCAAAATGGAAAGCGATTTTTATGCCTCCCTTGCCAGTCTTGCAGAGCATTACCATATTGTGCCGTTGCCGACCCGTCATTTTGAATATCCCTATAATATCGCATTGGCTGTATGGGATTTGGAAGAGAAGCTTAAAAAAAGTGTGTGGAACTTTTCCGAACTGCGGTTATTGCAGGACAGCCACAGAACGTATCTGCTCAGCGAGGAAAAATACAGCACAGGCACAACCCTGTATTATATCCCTATAGAACCGATTTATCAAATGCTCAGAGAACCGAGGCACAAACAGAATGCTCACCTGCTATTGTCGGTCTGCTCGTATCTGTATCATATTGCAGATGTACCGTATTACAGACAGCAGGGAAGTTATTTGTACTGGCTCTATGAAATGCACAGGGAATGGACAGAAGAGGAGCAGGAAAGGGAAGAAAACGAGCGGTATGTGCGGGAGTTTGACAAGGCAGAACTTATCGGGGACTGTATCGAAAAGAAGGTTTTCAACCGTATAAATTTAGAAGTGTTCGAAGAGCGTTTAAAAGGTTTTAAAAGCCTTGATGCCTTTGATAAGCAGTGTTTGGATACAGCGAAAAAAGTTTTTGCATTATTTACCGATTATCCAAATGAGAGCATTTTTCGAAATGCACCGATGCATCAAGGGGACGAGGAGGAAGACACGGAAAGCGAGAGCATCGGGATGGAAAAGTACATTTCCTTTATCTCCGATACCAAGGGATGGCTTTACGAAAGCATAGAGGAGAGCATCAACAACGAGTTTAACGAGTACGGGACAATGGACGAACCGACGATTATAAAATGCTTTGACGGAAAGGAACTGACAGAGAACAGCCTTGATTTTGAAAGCCGATTGTTTGCCCTTTTGGACGATATGTGCGCTTTACTGTATAACTATAAACAGAACGAAAATGAATAATGTAATTGATATAACAGAGGATTTCAGGACGCTTTACCGCCCGAAATCCGCCCTTGTTTTCTATGAAAGTAAAGGTTTAGATAAAGATATGTATGTAGAGCATTTTGATATGGATAGAAACGGAACGCCTATCAATGCTCATCCGCTCACAGAGCGTGAAGCAGGGGCACTAGCAAAAGCCCTTACGTGTGAAAAGCAGAAGCAGACCGCCTTTTTGAAATCGGGCGGGATTCTGCCGACCACTATCCTGCACATCAATCCAAGCAGGGACAAAGGCGCTGTGATATGGTACACCAAATCCCAAAAAAAACCGCTTTATTTTATAGAGGGCTTAGGGATTCCGAGCGGTCAGGGGCTTGTGCCTCCCATGGTCTGGCAGGCGACCAAAAACAGCCTGCGGGTATTTGCGCTTTTAAGTAACAGAAGGCCTACGGAAAAAACACCGCTGTACTATGCACCATTTTTTAACATTTATGAGGACGGCAGGGTATGTATGGGGTCTGTTAGTATTGAGATAAAAGAATCTGCCTGCGTTGAGGAATTTACAAAGGCGTGGGAGGATTATTTCTTCAACAGCTACTTCAGCCACCTTATGGGAGAGAACAGCCCTGTAAAAGGCAACTGTGTGACCCTGTGGAAAGACCTTGTCGCAACAGGCAGAACTTTTCCAAAGGAAGTTTTGAAAAGCAATACTAAAACACTTAAAAACCTATTGTTATGAAAACCGAGAAAACCAAAATGCATTTTACAGACCCGTATCTGATTAGCCCGACCAATCCCATTGCCGTTAACCTGATAGGGGCAGGCGGTACAGGCTCAAAGGTATTGACCGCCCTTATGGAAATGAACCACAGCCTTACAGCGCTCGGACATGCAGGGCTTTCGGTGCGCCTGTGGGATGACGATATTATCACAAATGCCAACCTCGGCAGACAGCGTTTTGCGCCAAGTGAGGTCGGACTATATAAATCCGTGGCACTTATCAACAGAGCGAATCGTTTTACGGGTACAAATTGGAAAGCGGAAACCGTAAAATTTGAGAGGGACAGCTTTGGAAAACTGCCGAGTAATGCAAAGGCACCAATTTATATCACGTGCACTGACAGCGTGAAGTCCCGTTTTGGAATTGCCGAAATATTAAAATACAGCAATCAAAGGTATCACAGGGACGACCCGAAATACTTGATGGATTTTGGCAACAGCCAGTATACGGGACAGGTCATCCTTTCCACTATTGGGGAAATCCCACAGCCAAAGTCCGGAAAATTTGAAACCGTGGAGCGCATGCCTTTTGTGACCGAGGAATTTGGTGAGCTGTTACAGGAATCTGAAACGAAGGATGACACGCCGAGCTGTTCACTTGCCGAAGCACTCGAAAAACAGGATTTGTTTATTAATTCCGCTTTGGCGCAGATGGGATGCTCGCTATTGTGGAATTTGTTTCGTGAGGGCATGACCGCAAACAGGGGATTTTTCCTGAATTTAAAAGATTTCCGATCACAGCCCATTCCAATATAAGCCCGAAACTGGGCGGCAAAAAGACACTCCTTCCTTTCGGGCGGAGCGTCTTTTTGCGTTTAAAACGGTGGAGCGCTTTTGCCAAAATGCAGTGCCCGCTATTTTACCAAACCCGCTGCGTTCTTTTAAGGGATGCTCATCATCCCTTTTGCTGTTTTAGGGCGGGCTTCTTTTCTTTCCGAGGACGGCCAAAGAAAAGAAGCAAAAGAAGACCGCCTTTTTTTTTGGCTTTTATTTTAATTGTATAATGGGCGCTTTTTTCCAGCGGGAAAAGCCTTTGAAAAGATAGGCTATGTTTTCAAACTCGATAAAGGCTATGAGTTCTTCTTTGCACTTTATTTTAAATCCCCTGAAATGCTGAAAATCCTTCAGCGGTATATCGGCAAGATCTCCAATAGTTCTGATCTCTAAAGTTTCAAGTACACCTTGCAGTCTTCTGCTGAAAGGAAATTCGCTGTTGTGAAGCACTTTTTGACGGTCTTTTTCCTTTTTTTCTTTTCTGATTTGAGCGGGGCTGGGATTTGGATTTAATTCGCGCTTTAATGCCTGAAGTTTTTTCTTGTAATGATCGATTTCACGCATCAGTTCGGTTGCTGCTTTTACTTTATTGCAGGTTTTCTCGTAAAGCTCCTCCACATATTCGGATGTAACCCCGTATTGTTCTGCTGCCTGGGTCAGGGGCATCTTATCAATGAGTAGTTTCTGAAGTAAATCATATTCCTTTTCAGAAAGTACCTGCTTGGACATTTCGATATAAAACCTGTTGGTGCGGTCAATAACATTATGCATAACTATACAAGTTAAATCTTTACTGCCAAAATAGGTTTTGGCTCTTGCAGTTCAATGCTAAGATATTAACGTTAATGCAGTTATCCAATTTATTTACAGGAAAAGATTAAGCTCAGGAAACAAAAACAGCCCAAAGCACTGCTTCGGGCTGTAATACTTTTTAATTTCTATTTTTTTAATAGTTTTTAAAATTTAAGGTGCATACTGTTTATCACCTTGGCTTTTACCAGATCTGAATTTTTAATCTTGAGTGTCTGGTGTCTGCCTCCGTTTTTCTCAAAGATCTCAATTAGCAGCAGTTTGTCATCCGCTATTGTAAATTGGTCAAAGAGAAACACATTTTGGTCCGTTGCTTTTCCGGGAATCTCATCATGGGTTTTGTAAATGCGGAGCGGCTCGATCGGCCTTTGCTGCGAGGCTGTGCGTCTGGCTGTTTTTTTATCCACCACCTTGAAACTCATAAAATCAATACTGAAAGGTACATTGGTTTGGTTTTCAAGCTGCGTATGGAAATAATACTTGCCGTTGTGGATATAGATGGCCTTTAAGCTGAACTGAATGCCGAAACTCTCCGATGCAATGTGCTTTACGATTCGCTTGTTGTTTTTGTAAATAGTTTCCAGGATCAGTCCTGCCAGTGAGGGCGGTGTTTTTCCAAGCTCCTCAAAAAGAACATCGCTTGCAATGACTTTGTCGAAGTTCTTCTGCATCGCCATAAGATCATAGCTAAGGGTAGGCGGGTTGGCGCTGTACTGTACGTTAAAATTGTAAAAACGGCCGTCATCGGTAATCACCGAAAAGTTGGTTTCCTCTTCAAAAGTCTTGACTGATGCCTTGATGCGAAGGACGTTTTCAGCATCCTCGGCCTTTGAGGCAATCAGGTATTCACTTCCGAGATCCACGTATCGGATAGCGGACGGGAAAATAAGATGTGAAGTTTTGTCATAAGTAACCTGCATTTGGTACGGCGGTATCGTTCCTAAATCAAGGCTCGTGGCTTCGTTTTCCTGCGCAGATGCGGCTAATGAATATCCTAATAAAAGGGCTGTTGCCCAAAATAGTTTAAATTGATTTTTCATAATTAATTTATTTTAGATTGCTGTTATTTTTTGGAAACCAGATACACCTGATGTCCTGCTTTTAGGGTCACTTTAGGCGTCCTCACTTTTTTGGCGAAATAGCCCGAGATGCCCTGAACCACCCCGCGGCTCAGGTCAGCGGCCACCTGCTGTCCTGCAGACTGTGTCATCATAAGGCTCGTGCCGGACTGTTGGCTCATGTTGCCAGCCATTTCAGTTAGGGCACTTCTTTCGGCAGAATAAGGAACTGGCACTCCCTGCTGGCCGTCAAGGTCATAAATAGTAATGTCTACCGGAATAATGGAGCCCTTCAGTTCGATGGAAGTGACCTTTAACTGCAGGCGGCCTGCCTTTATCTTCGCATTTGCCGTCACTATTGTGCCCGTTGCTATGATACGACCTGAAATCCTTGCAGGTTCTACAAGACGAAGGGAAACACCTGCCTCGCCAATAATAGTTTGTGTTTGATGCACGCAGGCCCTGACGCTGTTTTTTGGCGGAAGCGTTTCTTCCATGGAATTTGCAGAATTAAACCCTCTGCCCGTGTTCCATTCTGCAATAAAAGTGCTATCTGACGGATTTTGATACAGCGAGGAGACTTTGCTTTTTTTTGCAGGAACCAGTGCCGAAAAATTCTTTTCTTCTGATTCCGACTTTGCTACTGTCGTGTTCTTGCCTGCAGACTCGACAGGAACGGAGCCAGAGGGAAGGTATTTAGCAGCCATCTGATAGGATTTTTCCATAAGTGCCAGCTGGTCATCAACCGTGGCTGCTTTGGGAATTTCCTTTTGCGCGAGCTCCTGTTTCAGTTCCTCGAGTTGTCGGCGCAGTTCCGTGGTTTCTCCGTTGTCCTGCTGATAGAATGAGCCCAGCGTGCTTTGGGCAGTACGGTAAGTGTTCAGCGCCGGATTGTTGGTTCCTTCCGCGTCATCGGGCAGTGATTGTTTCTGCTCAACGTTGCCCTCATTCCAGTAATCGGACAGCGTCGTTAAGGCGTTCTTTTTTTGCTCTTCTTTGTCTTCGAGCATTTCCTGCTCATACGCTTTTTGCTTGTCTGCCTGCAGTACCGATCCGCTGGCCTGCGGCACGCTGTCGTTTAGTCCGAGGTTTTCTATTTGTTTTTTACCCGTCGACGGTTTAAAGATCAAATACATACAACCGATACATACAATTCCCATCAGTGTGAAAATCAGCGGTTTTTTAATACGCTCGACAGTTGTCTTTTTTTCATCAGGCAGAAACGAGGAAGTGTTTTGGCGAGCCTCTTCCGAGAGAAGGTTGACCTTTTTTTTATTTTCTTTCATAATCCTATTTTTTTTTAATTGGCTTGAGGGAGTCCTGTAGGGACGCTGGACTTTCTTTCCCTGCCGAGGCAGGGTTTTGTATTTGTTCTACAGCCATATTGTTTCTCGCGTATGCCGTATCGCGGCATACGTTGAAAATGACAACTGCTGTCAGCAGCACGTACGCTGCAAAAAAGTATAGTATCACCTGATGTTGCCTTTTTATCGGCATTGCTTCCCAGTTCCTGTCAAGCCCTTCCAGCCATTGGTTTATATTTGCTCTTAAATTTTTCATAATCTTGCTATTTGTATTTTCAGTGCTTGAAACGCTTAGCGGATCTATCTGCTTTTAACTGCTGTTCAACATTGACCAAGGCGACTGCCTGCGACGCGCTGGGTGCAGATATAACAGACAGGTTTGTCAGTTCCGTTTTTTTCAGCAGCTGTCCAAATTGGTCTTTCCTTGTTACCTCCATTCTGTTGAGAGAAAATTTACCGTTCAGGTATTTTACCAGCATAATACATCGTACACTGGGCTTGTCTTCGCCTGACCATTGCAGGTAGCCTGTCAGCAGCAAGTCCTCTTTAGGCAAACTGTCTTTTCCATCTTTGCAGTTTTCGAGGTATTCGCTAATGCTGTCTTTTAACTTTCCTCCGTACGCACCCTGCGTATGGAAATAGCCGTTAAATCCTTTTTCAGTCAGGATTCTCGCAAATGTGTCTAAATCTAATAATGCTTCCATAAGATTTTTTTAGCGTTCGATGACTTCTATATCCCTGTTTTCAACCACCGCAAACTTTTCAATATTAAAGCCCTGCGGATTATTGTCCGAGCGCACCGAGTTTACCAGAAGGCAGGATGTAACCAGACTGCGACTGGTTACATTACTCGAGCGTATGATAATTTGCCTTGCATAGCTCCGCACCACATAGGGGTAAGTCTCGAAATTGCAGACCACGCTGTCCATCTCAATACGCTGCTGTACATTGCCTGATATAATCCGGTTGTAATAACCCTTTTCTAAAAGGTCCTTGTAGTAGTTAAAAGCACTTTTATCGGCAAGGCTAAATGCCCTTTTCATATTGCTTTCAATGGCATTTTTGTCGGGCGCCAGGGTAAAGAACAGCTCGTGAAAACGCCTTACGTGCTCTCGGGCTTCCACAGGACGGTTGATAGAGGCGTCCTGAGCGAGTGCGAGCATGAGCGATTTGCCATTGTCCAACACATAAATTTTCTGGCGTTGCTGCTCGGCGAAACCATACGATCGCCAAAGCGCGTATCCGGTCACTAATGCACAGAGCACGGCAAATACAATGGCATACAGCCTGATTTGCTGAAAACTGTTTTCTATATTTCTGAGTGTTTTAAATTCCATTTTATTGAATGTTTATTGATTACTTATTGACCAGCCTTCCAGCAATGTTGCCTGCGGCCGAACCTGTGGCGGCGCCTGTTATATTTCCGGATTTCATGGCAGTCTGGTGGATGTTGCGTGAAAAATTCCCTGCGCCGCCTGCCTGGATAATCCATCCTGTCACTGTTGGAATGGTAAAATAGCCCACGATGCCGATAATCATAAAAATGATGTATACGGTGTTTGAGGTGTCGGGAACGAAAGTAGGATCGGCAAGCATTTCTATGTCTCTTTCAATGATAAGGGACTGGATCCTGGCCAGCATCGAGCTGAACAGGTCCGCTACGGGAAGCCATAAATACACGCTGACATACCTTGTAATCCACTGCGTGAGAGTTGACTGGAATCCGTCCCAGACTGATATGGCAAATGCGATAGGCCCGAGAATGGACAGCACTATGAGAAAGAAAGTGCGTATGGTGTCGATCATCAGCGCTGCAGCCTGAAATAGTATTTCAAGCAGGTTGCGAAACCACTCTTTTATTATTTTCTCTATCTGATAGGTCTGCCTGTCCATATACATTCCGGCCATAGTCCCGATGTCCGAAGGCGACCAGCCCAGCTCGTCCAGTTTCTTGTCGAACTCCGCGTCCGATACCATATAGGCGGTCTCGGGATTGCGGATCATCGCTTCATGCTCCAGCAGGTCTTTTTTTGCCTGAAGATCGTTCAGGTCCAATACCTGATCTTCCAGAATGCTATGTGTTCCCTGAACTATCGGGCTTAATACGGCATTGATTGTGCCCAGCACGATCGTCGGGAAAAACATGATGCAGAGACCCAATGCAAAAGGGCGCAGAAGCGGGTAGACATCAATAGGTTCAGCTCGGCTGAGTGCCTGCCAGACTTTCAAGGCCACAAAAAACAGCGCCCCGAGTCCTGCCAGTCCTTTGGCCACCGCCGCCATATCGGCGGACAGTGGCAGCATCTCATCATACATCGAGCGAAGAACCTCATGAAGATTATTGAATTCCATATTACCAGTATTTTTGGTTTGGGGTGCCGTAAAGCTCAAGAACCCTTTTGGTGCTGTTCTGCTTTTTAGCTCGCAGGATACTCACCGATATATTCTTATTGGTGTAATAGCGCACCAGGCTATGGTATTCTTTTATCTCTTTGTATACACGGTCGATGATGTCCATTCGTTCCTTATCACTGAGTGACAGGCTCGAGGAGGTGACAATCTGCTTGAGTTCTTTCAAAAGCTCGGTACTCTCTCCCAGCAGCGCCGAATATCCCTTGGCAATGGCGGTGAGTTCCCTTGCTGAAAAGTTTGGATCATTGAGCATCCTACCGAAATTCTGCACATACATTTCCGATACATCGCCCACCAAAAGGACGGTCTGCTGTACCTTGCGGGCGTCTTTTACCAGATTGTTAATCGCCTGAAGCTTGTCATAATATTCTTTGCCCTGCTTGTATACCTTTTCAACTTCCTTGAAATTTTTGACCACATTGCTAACAGTTGAGGAAGTCTGTATGATCTCGTTGGCGCTGTTGAGAATCCCCGAGGCAAGATTGGCCGGATCAGTAACCACAAACTGGGCTTTTGCTGATGGAGCCGAGGCAAGAATAATTGCCGTAGACACCATAAATAGTATTTTTTTCATTGTTATCGGATTTTAAATTGTTATTGATTATTGATTTTCCTGTTCGCGGCGCCTACTGGCGATCTGCTTGATGGCAAGCTCTACATTGCCGCCAAGTTCAGCGGCAAGCTGCATTACTTCCATTTTTTCTGTCTCTTCTGTCGTGTACGCGAGATATTCCTCAGCGGACACTTCTGTGACATAGACAGCCGAGTGCGTCCCTCCAAGCCCGATCCATACTTCTTTGTAAAGACGTGATGCATCGTTGTTCATATTAATGGATAACACCTGCGCTTTTTCTTTGTCTGTCAGTCCGAGCATGGCCTGTATTTCATCAAACTTGTTCATGTATTTGCGCTGATCGAGAAGAATCTTGCAGTCCGAATTATTGATGATGCTTTCCTTAACAATAGGAGACTGGATAATGTCATCTACTTCCTGGGTCACCACAATGGCCTCGCCAAAGAACTTCCGAACAGTCTTAAATAAATACTTTATATAATTTGCCATACCTTCCTTTGCAATAGCTTTCCAGGCCTCTTCAATCAGGATGAGTTTTCGGATACCCTTAAGCCTTCGCATCTTGTTGATGAAAACTTCCATAATGATGATCGTTACGATTGGAAAGAGTATTTTATGCTCTTTGATCGCATCAATCTCAAAGACGATAAAACGTTTGGAAAGCAGATCCAGCTGCTTATCGGAATTCAGCAGGTAATCATACTCGCCGCCTTTGTAATAAGGCTCCAGTACATTAAGAAAATTGGCAATGTCAAAGTCTTTTTCCCTTACCTGTTTTTCTATCAGCACGTTTCGGTAATCTCCCTGAACATACTCGTAAAAGCCATTGAAAGAGGGAAAGGCATCATCTCGCTTGATCTTTTCGATATAGCCGCTTACGGCATTGGACAGTGCCACTTCCTCGGAGCGGGTGGGAGGTTCGTCATCACGTTTCCATAATGTCAGTATGAGAGTCTTGATACTTTCTCTTTTTTCAATATCGAAAACTCCGTCATCGGTATAGAAAGGGTTAAAGGCAATGGGATTGTCCTCGGTATAGGTAAAATACACCCCGTCTTCGCCTTTGGTTTTTCCATTGATCAGCCCGCACAATCCCTGATAGGAGTTACCGGTATCAACCAGCAGGACATGGGCGCGTTGTTCATAATACTGCCTCACCATATGATTGGTGAAAAAAGACTTGCCGCTTCCCGAGGGACCGAGTATGAACTTGTTGCGGTTGGTAATGATACCTCGTTTCATCGGCAAGTCGGAAATGTCCAGATGAATAGGTTTTCCCGTCAGCCTGTCTGCCATCTTGATGCCGAATGGCGATGGGGAATCATGGTAATTGGTTTCTTCTGTGAAGAAGCACAATGCCGGTTCAGTGAAGGTGTAAAAGCTTTCCTCGCTTGGAAAATCTCCTGCATTGCCGGGCATACCCGCCCAGTAAAGCGCCGCCGTATCAGTCGTATTGTGCCTTGGTTTGCATTCCATAAGGGCCAGTGCGCTCCCGCAGTCGTTCTTCAGCTGTTTGAGTTCGGACGGGTCGTCCGACCATGCCATTATATTGAAGTGTGCGCGGATTGACGACAGTCCAAAGGAATGCGCCTCATTCAGATAGCGTTCTATCCACTCTTTGTTGATCTGGTTGGCGCGACTGTAGCGTGCCAGTGAGTGCATGTTTCGGGCGGACTTTTCAAACTTCTGCAGGTTCTCATCACTGTTGTCCAAAAACAGGTACTGGTTGTAAATGTGATTGCAGTTCAGCAGTAGTCCCACGGGAGCTGCAAAAGATAAACGGCAGTCGCTGCGGTCTGTGGAGAGTTTTTCATATCGCGTATCAGCAGATACCGATGAGGGCAAGTCGTCGGTGTCTGAAAGCGTATGAAGGCACAGCCTGTTATTTCCTACGCGTACCTCTTCGCTGCCCAGCACAATATCTTGCATCGAGGTACCTGATTCCTTTGAAAGGGTCAGGTACTGTTCCAACAGTCCCGGTCTGCCTTGCTCACCGATGATGTCTTCTTCGCTCATACGGCTGATTTTGACAAATCCGCAGTCGTTTATAATGCGCTCAAACTGAGCGACGGCTTCCATAAAACGGTGAACTGTTTCTTTATCCCTGATTTCTTTTGGTATTAGTAAACCTTTGCACAGTGAGGAGAAATTGCTCTGCATCCGCATGCGCTCTTTGGTGGTTTTGGTAAGAAACAGATAACAGTAATGGTTCAGGAATGGGCGCTCATTAAAGTGCCGCTGATAAGATCTGGCCAGAAAACTCTGCACATCCTTGTCCATTTCAGGATCATAGTTCTCCCTGATGTACCAATCCTGTTTATGGACAATCGTAAAATCGGGTAGGGTCTTAATAGCCTTATGCCAGGCAGAATGAATTGCTTCATATTCGGCCGAAGCCACTGTGAAGAGTTCAGGCAGACGGACTTCAAAGCAGGCGGTAATATCCGCATCCTTTGAAAGTATGCAGTTATTTTCCACTGCCAGCAGCGGAAATCTGCTTTCCAGTGTAGTGCTCTTGGCTGTATTTCTCATACGTCACTGGATTTAGGAATTGACTGTAAATAGCGTCGTACTGGCTTGCGGCAGATGATGTAGCGTGGATGTCTTTTTTTTGCCCCGATTTTCATAAGTCCGTGTTCCCCGTACTTTCTGTTCAGCGAGAAGGTCTGCCAGACAATTAGCGAGCTGCCGCCTGCGCCCAGAAAAAGACAGATATAGGAACTCGTCCCGGCCATATATAAAATCATGACCAGGATAAGTATTCCAAGCAGCCCTCCTGCGAAAATGAACAGGTACTGTGCCTTTAGTCCCCTGAACTCGACTGTTCTTCCTATGCCTTTGTTGATGTTGTAAGTATTCATAGGGAAGGTTAAAGGAAGAAGGAGCGAAGGATGGTAGCCGCGACAATAAGGAATATACAGGCGCCGAACCAGCTCGCCGCGGTTTTTGAGGTGTCGGGATCTCCGCTGCTGAATTTATTGTACACCTTAACCCCGCCGATCAGACCGACTACAGCTCCAATGGCGTAGATGAGTTGTGTGGCCGGATCAAAATAGGAGGTAACCATTTGGGTGGCTTCCGTGATGCCTGCTGTTCCGTTTCCCTGCGCCGATAACTTTAAGGATGACAGCATTATGATTACTGCCGGCAGGAATTTTTTTTTTTGTTTTTTCATAATGAAACACTTTAGATTGTTACTGTACTTCCGCATTATGCGGGCTCTGGCAACAAAAGTGTGATGAAAATCGAGTTCCTGCCGTAAAGTGGCTGTCTGTGGAATTAGTTGACTAGCTGTGGCGTTATTCTTAATGTTTGAGCATAAAAAACGTCAAACATTTTAAGTTTGACGTTTAAATTTTCATGCAGAATTATACGGTGTTTATTAAATGAGAAAGGGGAGTATGCCCTTTCAGACATACTCCCCAATATCAAATTCATTTAAATCAATTTTCCGCAAATAGGAAGAGCCGGAATGCTTTTCAGAAGAAAGGCTCCCGTCCAACAGCTCAGCTATTTTTCGGGAGGCACTTTCTATGGAATTTTCCAGCAGGCTGAATAATTCGGTTCCCTGTATTTTCTGAACTAACGCTATCGCTGTTTCCTGTTGAGAGGGCTCCAATTTATCTTTTTGAAGCAGCATCCCCACGGAGCTTAGTTCCTCGAAGGTAACCCCTTGGGCAAAACCGTCATCTGCGCCGGATATTCCATACCTGTTCCATTCTTCTTCTTCCTGTTCAAAATCAGGCATAATACTGAAAACTTCATCCAGCTCTTCCTGCGGAATTTGAACACTTACATTTTCATTTTCGTCGTATTCAATGTCAAAATTATCGGGATCCACCTCTGTTTCCTCGATTTGGCTTTCATTGGCATTGTTTGGGATTGAAAGGCTTCTTACAGGCTTGGGCTGACCCATAATATCCGGCAGGTTTGGGTTAACTTTTTCCTTTTTTGGCTGCTGTTGCCTTAGCCTATTTTGAATGACGATCTTGTCCTGCATAAGAAGGACTATGACTATTAGCAGGCATATCACAATAACTGTTTCCATAATCAAAGAATTGGTTTTTGTTTTTCAATATGCAGCGTCTTTATATCCTCTCCAAAATCCTGAAAATGCTGCTTCAGCACATTGTACATGTAATCTGAGATTGTGATTTTTCCATCGCCGAGGATAAAAACTATACGTGATATCTTCCTGTGAAAATCCTCACTGATATATACCGACTTGCCGTTTCTAGCTATAAATTCTGTTGGTTGTAAAAAATTGTTTTTGTATTGCCCAGTTTGTACAGGCAGCTTGGTTTTCTTAAATAAATTTTTCATAATCATAATATTAAAAAATGGGTTTAAACTTATCATTAAAATCTTCAGTAATTGCTATCTCAAATATTTCAAAATGATGTTTGAGAATATTGTCGAGATAGGCATACAGCGGTATCTGATCTTTCCCTATTACCTGTACAATTCGGGACAAACGCTCGTGATATTCCTGACGGATGTAAATACTCTTATCTCCACGCTTGGTCATTGAGTGGGTTTTCAAAAAGTGGCCGCCATAACTTCCGTTAAGACCTTTCTTTGTTCGGTTCTTTTCCCTTTGTGCAGGTTTAATCGGCAGTAACTCTTCCTGTTTTACATCTACCTTTTCCGTCTCTTCGATTGGTTCAGGCGGAAACTGTATCCCTTCTTTTTTAACGCCGTCAACCATCAGGTCCATCATCAGTTCTTCATTAATGTCCGGCGGGGTTTTTCTCTTATTTTCCTTTTCCATAAATCTACAATTGTGTAATTTTTAAAAATTCGTGTATGAACAGGTCTAATTGACACGCTTTCATCAAGCGTTCATCTGGAGGCAATATGGTGGAACGGAAAACGGTTTTGCTGTCCACTTCACTTTCTTTGCGAAAACGTGTGCTGTTCTTGATTTGGCTTTGCATAAGGCTTAAACCTAATTGTTCAATAAGTTGGTTATACACTTCATACAAAGGCGTGCTTTCCCTGCCGTCTACTTGGTTCCAGAACAGGTTAATAGTTTCGATGGAAGTTTCCCCTTTTTTCATAATCACATCCTGCAAAAGCTGTGTGAAGATTAGAGTACTTTCCATTACTACACGGTCAGCCGTGATCGGGCTAAAAATGTGGTGCATTCCCGCCAATGCTTTCAGGATACCGGGCGTGTTAACTGTTCCGGGCAGGTCAAAGAATACAACATTAACCGGCGTGGGAGAATCATTCACAAACTCTTGAGCTGCTTCCAATACGCTGTCCGCTTTGTATGGCATAATGGGATAGGCTTTTTTGTTGATGGTAGTAAACTGTCTATACGCCAGCTTTTTCAAAGCTTCGTTTTCCATTACCATTGCCAAATCCCTTGTCTTCATTTTCACAAGACTATGCTGTGGAAAATCTGCATCAAATACGGCTACGTTGTAGCCCAAACGATAGTGCAGCACACTTGCGAGAAGGGTTGTAAATGTACTTTTACCAACACCGCCTTTTTGAGAAGAAAAGGCGATAAACAAAGGTTTCTTTTTTGTGTTCATATTTTATAATTTAAAGTTTATATATCCTAGCAATACAGTTTTGGAGGCCACACTGATTTCAAGCTTACTATTTAGCAGGGTAGCTGTCAGGGCTGCCGGCCGACATTTATGATTGCCTGCTTTTTTTAAGTACAGCATCACTGCATTCACCCCTGTATCTAGTCAGGCGGGAATTCCATCTTACTTATGTTCTTTCATCCCTTCATCCCTTCATCCCTTCATTCAGGATAGTCTCACAGCCAGCCGTCACGCTTTCCAACATTTCCGCATTGTTACGATCTTGCATTCTTGCAATCATGAAAGCCAGATGATATGCAATCTGGAATGTGCCCAATACACTTGTCGTGAAGTACAGGCTGAATGTCCTCCTGCCAACATTCAAACACAAAGGACTAATCATTTTTGTTGCACTCTATGGGTGTGGCATTGCTTGTCGCTCAAAGGAAGTGTTTGGTACCTATTCATATTGCAATCCTTTTATAAACAGGGATTTACTTTGTGAAATAAATTTTTATTAAAAGATTTATGCAACGAATTATGAATAAACGGAGAATAACGGAACGGCTTCGAGCCGTTTTCCCTGTTACATTTAATCCGTCCCGAAGGGCGGATTTTTGTGTTCACCAGAACACGGCAAGTTGTGTTTTGAGGCACTCTAAAACGAGTTAGTGCCTCAAAACAACTTGCCTTGCCGGGGGGCTGAAAAAACCTTCCGCAGTCAGGTTTTTATAAAATTTAATAATGGATAAATAATGAAGGAGAACAATAACAACAAAAAACACAAGGGTGGACGCAAGCGCAAAAGCGATCCAAGCATCCATCGCCATGTATTTCGTCTGACAGACACGGAAAATGCCAAACTTTTATCGCTTTTTGAAACATCGAGTATTCCCAACAAAGCAAAATTTATCACCTCGCTGCTGTTCAGCAAGGAGATGAAATCGATTAAAATTGACAAAGGAACAGTTGATTTTTATATGCGGTTGACTTCGTTTCATAGTCAGTTCCGCTCCGTAGGGGTGAATTATAATCAGATTGTCAAGCTATTGTACCGTCATTTTTCCGAGAAAAAGGCGGCGGCTTTTCTTTACAAATTGGAAAAACAAACTGCTGAAATGGCGGCACTATGCCAAAAAATCATCCAAATAACTGAAGAATTTGACGCAAAATATCTGAAAAAACAGCCTTAGAAATGATAGCAAAAATCGGAAGAAGCGCAAATTTATACGGAGCTTTAGCCTACAACCAACTCAAAGTTGAGAATGAAAAAGGGGAAATATTGTTTGGCAATAAGATAATTGAAACCGCTAGCGGTAATTATTCCGTTGCACAATTAGCCCAATCTTTTACTCCTTATCTCATTGCCAATCGCAATACAGAGAAACATACGTTGCATATCTCGCTTAATCCCGATCCAAAAGACAAAGTAAGTGAGGACAGGTTCATGGAAATGGCAGACGAATATATGAGGGAGATGGGTTATGGACAGCAACCTTATGTGGTGTTCAAACATACTGATATTGACCGCAGCCATATCCATATTGTATCGGTGTGCGTTGATGAACAGGGCAAAAAGATTTCGGATAGTTATGAGAAAATGCGCTCTATGACCGTCTGCCGTGAACTGGAAAGAAAATATGGATTGATACCCGCAACAGATAAAGAGCATAATCAGATAGACAAGGTTTTCCGTCCTGTAGATTATAAGGTAGGTGATGTTAAAAGTCAGATAGCTTCAGTAGTTCGTCACCTGCCTAACTACTATCAATTCCAAACTTTAGGAGAATTTAATGCCTTGCTTTCTCTTTTTAATATTACCACCGAAAAAGTGCAGGGCGAGTTGAAAGGAAAAATGCAGCAGGGTTTGTTATATATCCCTTTGAATGAAAAAGGCGAAAGAGCCGGACATCCTTTCAAGGCTTCTTTATTTGGAAAGAATGCGGGACTGCCGGCTCTGGAATGGCATTATGCCAAATGTAAAGAAACATTAAAAGACCACGTGGCAAAGCCGACCATTAAAGCTGTCGTTACCATTGCCGTGCAATCAACAAGTGACGAGGAGGCTTTTAAAAAACAGTTAATGGAGCAAGGAATTAATGTGGTAGCACGCAGAAATGATACAGGCCGTATTTACGGTATCACCTTTATTGACCACAACTCCAAAACAGTTTGGAACGGCTCACGATTGGATTTTTCAGCCAATAAGTTTAATGACTATTGGAACCATCGTATCAAAGCGGAGGCAAAAGAACAAGAAAATCCCCAACCTACAGTGTTAAAGAAAAATTTTGAGGAAGACCTGCCTATCGAAAAACCACACGATCTATTTGATTTTCTGGATAAAGAAAATCAGGCGAACAGTATAGATGGAACGGGTATAATTGAGGGATTTGGCGGACTTCTACCCGAAGCACAGGTAGACGATTACGAGGAGCAGGATTTTGCTCATAAAATGAAAAAGAAAAGGAAACGTAAAAGAGATCATTAGCTCCATATTATGAAGACACTTTCAGTCCCCAAGCATAGCTCCAATACAAAATTTTTGGAGCAGTTGGTGTCTTGAACTGATAAATAGCATAGACGTGTAATGAAAAAAGGACAAATGCTCCCCAGCTAAATCCAAGGCATAATATCCCTTGTCGTTCTTTCAAACTGAACATACCTGCAACAAGTGATTTTACTATAAATGCTGGAGCAATACAGCATAATAATACACAAAGCACCCATGGTAATAGCCATAATATCCGGCTCTTTGCCCGTAATCCGATAATAGTTCCTTTAAAGAAATAAATCATGCAGAAAATAAGGTAGGTAAATAGAATGGAGAATCCCCAGATTTTGGATTTGGTGGTTTCTTCTCCCCACAACTTTTGCGACAGTAAAAATCCGGCATAAAAGAAAATGCCGAAAATAGAAGCCATTTTTAAGATGAAAATAAAAACATTAACTAGCCCAAGCATCAATTCGACGGCGGATTTGCTTTCTTCTCTTTTCCGGGCTGTATATTCATCTTCACTTTCTTCAGGATAAGCATCGGGTTTATTCCAATTCATATTTATTCCTTCTTTAATGTTGATTATTCAAACTGATGGTATAAACCAAATGATTTTCAATACTATAAATTTAAAAAAATAATATAAATCAAAACTTACTGGAACTATTTACGACAAATACTTCCACACGATACCTATGACTTCCACTTTGAAATAGCCGCGCTGCAAAGCATTTAAATTTCCGCCTGAACATTAAAATTAAATAATGCAGGGAGAGGATGATTTAAGAGGACTTGCCAAAATTATGGCGTTTATGCGGGCAGTAAGTATTCTTTTGGTACTGATGCACCTTTATTGGTTTTGCTACGATTACTTTATAAATCGCGGCTGGACTTTGGAGGTACTCAGTAAAATATTGAGCAATTTTCAGCGTTCAGCGGGATTGTTTTCGCATACTTTATATACCAAAGTATTTGCCATGATATTATTGGCATTAAGTTGCTTGGGTTCGAAGGGAGTTAAAAGCCAGAAGATAACCTGGACTAAAATTTATATTGCTTTGGTAATTGGATTTGTTCTGTTTTTTCTGAACACACCTTTATTAAAACTATCAATAACTACTGCTACAATTTCTTATATCCTTAGCACTGGTGTAGGTTATATCGCTTTAATGGTGGCCGGAGTCTGGATGAGCCGCTTGCTTCGTAACAATCTCATGGACGATGTTTTCAATAATGAGAACGAAAGTTTTATGCAAGAAATTAAATTGATGGAAAACGAATACTCTGTCAATCTACCTACGAAGTTTTATTACAAAGGAAAATGGAACAATGGCTGGATTAACATAGTCAATCCTTTTCGGGCAACGATTGTCTTAGGTACTCCAGGCTCAGGAAAATCCTATGCAATTGTAAACAATTACATCAAGCAGCAAATTGAGAAAGGTTTTTCAATGTACATCTACGATTTCAAATTTGATGACCTTTCTACCATTGCATATAATCATTTATTGAAGCACAGCGATAAATACAAAGTACAACCAAAATTCTATGTCATTAACTTTGATGACCCCCGGAAGAGCCACCGTTGCAATCCGCTTAATCCCGATTTCATGACGGATATCTCGGATGCTTACGAAGCAGCATATACGATAATGCTGAACCTCAATCGTAGCTGGATACAGAAGCAGGGCGATTTTTTCGTCGAAAGCCCGATTATCCTTTTGGCTGCAATCATTTGGTACCTGAAAATTTATGACGACGGTAAATATTGTACATTCCCACACGCTATAGAACTCTTGAATAAAAAATACTCAGACGTATTTACGATTTTAACCTCATATCCCGATTTGGAAAACTATCTATCGCCTTTTATGGACGCGTGGCAGGGAGGGGCACAGGATCAGTTGCAGGGACAGATAGCCTCTGCAAAAATTCCTCTGTCAAGAATGATTTCGCCTCAACTGTACTGGGTTATGACAGGTGATGATTTTTCATTAGACATCAACAATCCCAAAGAGCCTAAGATATTATGCGTAGGCAATAATCCTGACCGCCAAAATATCTATTCTGCTGCGCTGGGATTATACAATTCACGTATCGTTAAACTTATTAACAAAAAGGGTCAGTTGAAAAGTTCGGTTATCATAGACGAGCTGCCTACTATATACTTTAGGGGACTGGATAACCTTATTGCAACCGCCAGAAGTAATAAAGTAGCTGTTTGTTTGGGCTTTCAAGATTATTCCCAGCTGACAAGGGATTATGGAGACAAAGAGAGCAAGGTAATTCAGAATACCGTTGGTAATATTTTTAGCGGCCAAGTGGTTGGAGAAACTGCAAAAAGCCTGTCGGAAAGATTTGGGAAAGTATTGCAGAAAAGGCAGAGCATGAGCATCAACCGCAACGATACATCAACTTCAATATCAACTCAATTGGATAGTCTTATACCGGCTTCCAAAATATCAACCTTGACACAAGGTTTTTTTGTTGGTTCTGTATCGGACAATTTTGATGAACGCATCGAGCAGAAAATTTTCCATGCTGAAATTGTCGTTGATAATCAAAAGGTTGCTTCCGAAACTAAAGAGTATCAAAAAATACCGGAAATCTTATCTTTTATTGACGAAAACGGGAATGATAAAATGAAGCAGGCAATCGAGAGTAATTACAGGCAGATAAAAACGGATATCGTAATTGTTATCGAAACCGAATTGGAACGTATAAAGAATGATCCCGAGTTAAAGCATTTGGTATAAAAGGAAAGTTGTAAAAAAAGCGAGTAAATGATATTCTAAGTTAAAGTTTTGACATGGTCGGCTTTTCTATAAGTTCAAAATAAAACAAAACCCTCGGATAATTCAGAGGGTTTAATTTATTTAATTGTTCAATATTTGCAGCATTCTGCCGACCTCAATGTCCATTCTTGAAAAGGCGAACCATTTTTTACCAAGGTCTTTGAGCGAGGCTCCAATGTGATAGAGTTCCGTATCGTCAATTATCAAAAAACGGTCGTGAGCATCAGAGAAAATTTCGATTTCAATTCTGGGATATTGGCTGTTGTATCGCTGAACATCCAGCCGCAGCTGATTGCTAATACTTTTGGTATAAATAGTTGCGGTGACATCATCGCTGCGTTTACCCAGTAAAGTTAGTACCGTGTAATCGACATAATTATCCAGTAGGATAATTGAGTTTTTGGCATTTCGGATAATATCGGAAACAAAGGCATAGGCATCAAAAATCTGCCCGCTATAGAAAATCCCTTTTTCGCTATGGAGCTTATCGCTCTCCAAAGCCTTAAAAATTTCTTCAAATTTTTGGTTCGCCTCTAATTGTTTGAATTCAATCTTATCTAATCGATGAAAAAGAGAGGCGTTGCTCATAAGTATTCTACGCATTTCTACAAAGGCTTCCATAATTTCTACACTGACCTTAACGGCAATGTGGGAACGCAGTATAGCAGAAGCCATGGCAACACCCTGTTCGGTAAAAAACATAAGGTAAATAGCGTCTTCCACCATAACTCAGACCTGAGGTTCCAATTTGGAACCTCAGGATTTCAGCTTCCTCTTCATTCAATTGAAAACAAAAGGATTCAGGAAACCTTTCTATATTCCTTTTTACGGCTTTGTTGAGGTTCTTTGTTTCAACCTGGTATAAGGAAGCAAGGTTGCTATCGAGCATAACCTGTTTTCCGCCTATGGAATAAATCAGATTTCTGATTTCCATAATGCTAAGGGTGGGTTTATTTTCCATTACTTGGGAAGCTTTTGTTTTTGACAAATTCAAAGGTAGTTTCGGCATTATCGTTCAGTACGATGTACGCATCGAATTTCTTTCCTGACCTGCTTTTCATTCCTTTAATGAGTGAAGTTGTACCCTTGCTGACAAGACTTTTAATATTGTCTATACTGATTTGCGCACCGCAGACATTGCGGAACTGTATCCAGTTGCAAGTCTCTTCAGGACACTTTACTATTTTGTCACGTATGATAAGCTGTTGGCTTTTACATTTAGGGCAGATGAGGTCTGGCAAGTTGTTTTTGGCAATTGGGGTCTGCAACAATTCATTGGCAATAGATGCAGCGTAATTTTCCGTTTGCTTTTGAAATTGTCCTGCATCTGATTCGTTGTTTTCGATTTTTTCCAATGCAAGTTCCCATTGGGCAGTCATCGCGACATCGGCTATTTTTTTTTCTTTGACCAATTCGTATACCAATAATCCCTTTTCGGTTGGTACCAGAGATTTCTTTTCCCTATTTATGTAATTACGGGTAAACAATATTTCGATAATTGATGCCCTTGTAGCTGCAGTGCCGATACCTAAATTTTGCAAAACCTTTCGCTCACCTTGATTTTCGATATCATTTCCGGCACTTTCCATAGCTGACAAAAGGCCTGCTTCAGTGTAAAGCACAGGCGGTTTGGTTTTCTTTTCCAGAACGGAAGCTTCTTTTATTTTAAGTTCATCGTCCTTTTTCAGCTCAGGCAAATCCATTACATGTTCTGTATCATCATCGAGGAAACTGCCTCTAATGGAACGCCACCCGGATTCTTTAATCTTACAGCCTTTTGATGTAAAATCATAATGCAGTACCTGTAAGTCGACATCAGTTATCTCTTTGATACAGGGTTGTGAAACGGCTTCGAGTAATCGAAAGGCAATCATATTATAAATCGCATTTTCCTTTGGATTCAGGGCTGATGGCATTTTATCCGTAGTTAATAATCCATGATGGTCAGTGACACGCAAATCGTTCACGATATGTTTATTAAAACGGCGCCATTTCATTTGAGATAGATTTTGTTTAATATTTTCCCTCTTTTGTAAAGCTCTTACAAGATTAGGAATCTCTGCCCACATATCTTCAGGAATGTATTTGCTTGCGGTACGTGGGTATGTGATAAATTTCTGTTCGTAAAGGCTCTGGGAAATGTTAAGCGTTTCTTCTGCCGAAAGGTTTAATTTTTTATTGGCTTCCTTTTGCAGGCCGGTAAGGTCGAACAATAAAGGCGGTTGCTCTGTAACGCTTTTGGTCACTTGGGATGTAATTATTGCCGTTTGGTTTCGCGCAATGGCTTTCAACACATCAGCGGCTAGTTTTTTGTCTTCCCATTTGATTTTTGAAATACTTTTAAAATCTATCATTTCTTTGTTATGGGACAACTGTATCTGCCAGTAATTTTTTACTTTGAAACTCCTGTTTTCCAGATAGCGTTTGCATATTAAAGCCAATGTAGGAGTCTGCACTCTTCCGAGTGAATAAACCCCGTTTGCTAATGCAATGGAGAGCGCTTGTGTGGCATTGATACCCACTAGCCAGTCGGCACGGCTCCTGGCTTGTGCTGCCTGATATAATCCGTCAAATTCTTTTCCGTCTTTGAGATTATCAATACCTAGTTTAATGGCTTTTTCGGTAAGGGAGCTTATCCAAAGTCGCTTAAAGGGTTTATTGCATTTCAAGTATTCGTATATGTACCTAAAAATGAGTTCACCCTCACGTCCTGCATCGGTGGCGACAATAATATTATCACTGTTGTCAAAGAGCTCTCTAATGATTCTTAGTTGTTTTAGCGCTCCTGTATCTACAGAATCCCCTTGATTTTTACTGACCTTTCTGACAGTCAGTAAAAAAGGGTTTGGAAGTATCGGCAGTGATGCTTTGTCAAATCCTGTGATGCCGTAATCTTCAGGCATCCCTAATCCTACAAGATGGCCCAGTGCCCATGTAACAAAATAGCCGTTACCTGCCAGGTAGCCATCTTTTTTTTCGGTGGCTCTGATTATAACGGCTATTTCCCTTGCTACACTGGGCTTTTCTGCAATAATTGTTATCATATTTTATTACATTTTACGCCCTTTTGATTTAGCAGTTGAGTTAGATTCTTCTTGTTGCTCCTGTTGTTTCTTGTTATCAGGATTTGTCTGACCTGATTTTAATGGCTCCTTTATGTTCTTAGTAGCTTCATTAGTTTTGCCTTCGGAATTGACAGCGGTCTGCGTTTTATGGGCTTCAGAAGGTTTTATCTGTTCTTTTATTTTATCTGGATTTTGAAATGAAAAATCTGTTTTATTGGTTTCCTTGTTATAGGTGATATATCCATTGTATTCTTTTCCTTTTTTATCCACTAAGCCGCTGATATAAACCGTCTGACCATCTTTGAGCTTTTGGTATTGCTCATTATTGAGTTCCTTATCTCTAAAGTTTTTAGGTGCTCCCTGAGTTTGGTTCTGCTGATTGCCTTGTGTCTGTTTATTAGAATCATTTCGCTCAAAGAGAAATTCAACAAAACGTTTATCTGCATTGAATTGCACAGATGCATCAAAGGCTGTTCCTTTCTTGGAAACCATTCCTTCTATAGCAAGCGGCTTCCCTTCCAGCAAGGTTTGCTTTTGCTCTTCACTTAGCTTAATTCCTTTAATTTCATCTGGAATTTTAATGAAATCCGTGCGCAGTGCTATCACCTCATTGGTCAGCCTGTCTATACTGATAATGGAGGGCATGATCTCATTGTTTTTCGGATTGGTGAGATCTACTACGCGCCCCATATTGCCTGTTTGCAGCAGGTTGTCTTTATCTTCCTTGCTGAACTCGTGACCGAAAAAAGGATAATTCAGAGTAGGTTCTTTTCGGATGCCATGAATGGCCAATACGACCTGTCCTTCCTCATTTTGTTTAAGCGATAGACGGGCATCCATTCTTGTTACTGCAGTACCAAGATTAAGACTTACCGGTACAAGTTCATTTGTTTTGTATCCTTTGAGTAACGGATCAAGCAGGCTCATTTTTTCAAGTTTTTCTTTGCTTAAACCCAAATGGTTTAATGTTTCCCAATCGATCTGTTCCGGTTTGTATTTGTATTCACTTGTTTCCGGATTTGTTTGTGCTGTTTCCATATTAATTTCATTTTTTTGATTATAATCTTTTAGTTCGTGCTGTTTCATTAATTGCTCACCTTCAGGTGTAGGATGATCTAAATGTTTCTGCATCTCTTTTGAAGTATCAACAGCCAGCAGAGCAGGGATTTTGAAGAACGAAAAATTAGTTGGGTTCTTCAGCTGGCTAAAAAAATTTGAAAAGAAATTTGAAAACACATCCCCGTGCTTGTCTACCCGCATGAACTGATTCTGATTTTTGTGGGTAGGGTCAACGGTTTCCAGATTACCATTTTGGTCAATGCCTTTTACCGCCATGATTTTCTTTTTCTCTTTATCGAATACCAGCAGTATATCTGACAACTCTTCAGGAGTATTTAGTGTATCTTTAATTTGTTCGCTCATGATCTTTAATTTTAAATTCAATTGCGAAATTAAAAGGTGAAAAGTAGCTCACAAAAAGCTGGAATCTATTGGCCTTATTTTTCACTCCTTGGCATAGTTTTTTGGCGTTCGGACATTGATACTTTCTCTAATGAACTGGTGTACATCTGATAGCTTATAATATATTTTTCCACTGATGGTATAGTAGGGGAGCTTGCCGATTGATCGGTAGCGCTGGAGTGATCTGCCACTTATTTTAAGCATCTGTAATATATCCTGATTATCCAATAGCTCTTCGCCGTCAACACTTCCGCGTTTTTTTTCAAGTTCACTGATATGCGCGCTCAAAAGATCGAAACGTTCTATGATTCGTTCCATCCAGGAAATGAATTCCATTCTGTCTATATTCATGGCTGTGTGTTTTACATTAGTGATGCAAAATTGCTACTGGAAAAAGTTTTTCAATGCCAATATCAGCCAATGTAAAATGCTGTTTTATGAAAATTTTAACTGAATAAAAAATTAAGATGAGTTGCTGATTTACTGTGATAATGGAGCATATAGAAGTAATTATATACATTAGCCATTCGATGCCAATTGCACCTCATTGGCAAGAAAATTGCAAGTTTAAAAAAAAATTAGACCTCTTTTTCCATGTGCTGTTTAAGCGATAATTTCAGCTGATCCAGAAAAATACTTTTGCTATCAGCCCTGTCTTTCATACGATGGTAGGCATGATGTACATCACCGAGCTGGATCCTAAAAAGCAACTGGAAAACCGTACTGATTTTACGGATGCCGGCTTTTCCATGAGAAATACTGCCAGATGCATGAAGTGCGTAAATTAATTCGATCAGAGCATTCTTTGAATCTGTCCAGAAAAAATCTCTGTTAGCTACATTTCCGTCTGAAAAAATGGTGGCCTGCTGGGTGTCAGGTTCAATTTTAGAAACGAGGTAACTGTTAAGCAGTTCGTTAGCAATTATACGCGCTACCTTATAATCATAATAGGTAGAAAATTGAGTGTCAATTTCAAAAACAAAACTATTAACTCCTTCATGAAGGTCTATTTTTCCCCGACAAAAGAAATGATGGTCCCATTCGGTTCTTCCCGTGCGATAATAGCGATAAAAATCTGTGTTATAAAAGTGCTCTTTATATTCCTGCTTGAGGATATTAAGCTCATTGGAAAAATATTTATGATGCATTTTACCGGTTACAGCCGGACAGGATGCTTCAATTCGGAAAACTTTATTATAGAAAATCAGTTTTCCCAGTATTTGGGGTTTGATACTTTTAAAAAAATTAATCTCTTCATTTTCATCGGAGAATCCTTTTTCTAAAACATTTTTTTTAACCGTACAAAGCAAGGTTCGAAGCACGGTAGTCATGTGGTAGGATTTTTCAATTATATGTTCAGGGTCTAAGCTGAATTCCTGTTCTGCTTTTCGAATAACCTGAAGGGCGTTCTCACATGTAGATCTTATCATGGCAACAGAATTTAGATTTATTTGAACAAGGAAAAGTGAGGGCAGTTCTGCCCAGATACGGTATGACGTTACTTTTCGTTAGAGAATTTAAATATATTATATCAGCGCGAGGTATTGGTTTCATTTTGCAGTATCTGCATCAGTTCCATAGCGTAGTTGTCCTTGGCTTGGACGTAAGCGACTTTCGTTATTATAGAAGCGCCAAGTTTTTTCTTCTCAAAGCTTGCTGATATGCCGAAATCAATTCGCTCAATTTCAAGCTCTCGCGCTCTTTTGATCGTTTGGTATAAAAGCTGTCTGTATAGATTAAAACCTTCTCCGGCAATGTAGTCCATGCCGATAAGTTCAGGCACATATACATTTCCTGAATTTTTATAGCAAAACATTATTCCAACGAAATTCTTTTCAACTGTATTTTTAAGGGTCAGAATTAAGAACTCCCAGTTTGGAGAGCAGTTCATATTTTCAAATACTTGTCTGTTGTATGTGAAGGTATTTATGGCTAGGTTGCGATCCTTTACATTGCAGTACAGCTCGTAAGCCCTGTTTATTTCTTCTTGATTGAGGCAATCCTTTATTTCAACATCGTAGAATTTTTCGTATGGCAGTATTTCCCTGTTGAAATGCTGGCGTGAGCGGGTTGAAAGCAGGAATGCATACTTCTCAATTGTGGGCCAGTTTTTATTTTCAATTACACAGGATTCTGGCATATCAATCCGGAAATACCCTTGGTTTCTAACTATTTCATCCCACTTGAATCCAGTTTCAAAATCACGCAGAACGACCATATCAGCCCCTAAAGAATTGTATGTTTCTTCCATCTTGTTCAATAGCATTCGAAATGATTGCTCCGCCAGAGGATGACCCTGGTCAATATAACAGTGCATTCCCTCTGTAAACAAAGAGCCGGTGCTTAGTACTTTGGAAGTCATATACATGGGCTCTGTTTTTCGAATCTCTTCAAGGTGTCTTGAAACTGATTCTGTATACAGCATATCATCTTTCCAGATCCCAAATGTGCAGAACGTCATTAAAACAACTTGCATGTTTTGGTCCCTAATTATATAATAGAAGAAATCCCATTTGCTGGCGGAATCCTCGTTACCGGAAAAAGTTTGTTCAAGATAATTCATTCCGTCCCAATCCAGGATATTATGAGTGCCTAAATATTTGTTCCATTCCTGCTTGTCGATATTCATTATTGTTGTTTGCTCTTCAATATGCAGCAGTGCTATTTGCTGTTTTTTAGCAGGGAGTTTTCTTCTGATATCCATTCTAAAAGCCTGCCGTATTTTTTCATCACTGCTTCCGGTTTCTTCCACGGCTTTCTGGAAGTGGTGATCCATTGCACGGGCAAGTTCTGAAATATCTTCAATTTTATTATGCGCAGATATCGTGATACGAATTCCGGTGTTTTTTATAGGTACTGCCGGATAAATGCCTAGGTTGAGATAAAATCCTTCTGCGAAAAGGCGCTTTGTAAAATTATAAGCAGTGGCGGGTGTCCCCATACCAATAAAAAAAACCGGGGAGTCATTTTCAGAGACGAGCGGCAGACTGCTTTTTGAAAGCAGCGTGCTGAAATGTGCTATTTTTTTGGAAAGTTGAGCCTGATGCTCATAGATTTCTGCAGAAAGATGTATGTTACAGGATGCAATTGCAGCGGCAACTGATGCAGGTTCAAGCTGAGCTGAAAAAGTAAGGGGACCGCCAAAAGTTTTAATCTTTTCCCGCAATTTACGATCACTGCAGAAAAATGTGGCACCGCTGGCACCAAAAGTCTTGCTCAGCGTGCTGACAACGACAACGTTTTCTTCCAGCGTTTCAATAGCGTCGAAGATAAAACCGGTACCATTTTGTCCTTTCCAGCTCATTCCGTGTACATCATCAAAATAGAGGTGAAACTGCGGATACTTTTGCGCAAGTTTTAAAAGATGCTGTACTGGTGCATAATCTCCGTACATTGAGTAAACACCGTCCGCCATGTACCAGATTTTGCCCGATTTACCGCTGAACATTCGAATTTTGTCTTCAAGCATTTCCAGATTGTTATGGCGCACCATCTCGACAGGTATTCCCCTAAGCTTTAGAACCTGACAGGCATTCTGCACACTCCAATGCGCCTGATGGTCTAAAATTACTGCATCTTCATCTCTTATCAGGGTGGGAATAATGGCCATATGTCCAAGGGTACTGTTCTTCGTTATTATTGGCGGTATATCGTACATCTGCTCAATTTTGCTTTCCAATTCAGCATATAAAGGATGCGAAAGATAAGTTTTAGAAAGAGGAAACTGCGTCCCGTAATTTCTTATAGCATTTATTGAAGCCTCTTTTAACCTTTCATCCTGTTCGAGTCCTAAATATCCCGTAGTGCCAAAATGGAGCATTTCGTATCCGTTAATTTTTATGGTCCGGCCATTTAAATATTCACCTTCCGTGTAAAGGTGTAGCATTCCTTGATCCTTTGCACTAGTAAAAACAGTGTCTACTGTATCGATAAAATTATTGTGTTTGATTTTTGCCATCTCTTATTAAATTTTTAGGTTTAGATCTGTGTTTTTGTAATTGTCTGAAAATTAGATACCTAAAATTCATTATAAAAATCGAAAGCGCTTTTACTTGCAGATATTTTATTCCCAATTTGGCAAGGGTAATTCCCGATTTGACAACAAATTACAGTGTTTTGCAAGAAATAATCCATATTTGACAATGACAATGTTTCTAAATCTTTATAATTTTGTTAAATTTCAAGTTTAAAAACAAACAGGTCATGATTGCCTCACATGAATCTTTTGAGAATCAAAATGCAAGGTTTTGGATTGAAAAGGGAATCCTCTTTTTCGAATATAAGCCTAATACTGCAATAGATTTGCAAGTCGCTATGCGAGTGGTTGCAGACAGGATTGCATTTCAAAATGAAAGGAATCTTCCTGTATTTTGCGATACCAGGGGAATTGCCTCAATTGACAAAGCAGCCCGAGACTATCTCGCAAAATCCGGATCACTGCTTGCAAAAGCAGTCGCTCTCATTGGCAGTGAAAATGTTTCCATGACTATGAGCACTTTCTATCTTGAAATCAGCAAGCCGTCTGTACCTACGCGAATTTTTACCGTGGAGCAAGAGGCATTGGATTATCTAACGGATTTCGTTTAGGACCACTCTTAAACAGATAGATACAAGTATTAAATATTTACACAAATGAAAAGCCCTCACAACCGCCAGCGGATGGTCTCGATGCACAAGATGTTATTTGAAATGGCAAGGGGCAATTTCAATAACCAAATCCCTTTGAGCAATTATGACGACGAAATTGAAACCTTGGTTGTCCTCGTAAATATGGTTGCAGAAGAACTTAAAGAGTCTGCTTTTCATTCAGGTTTTGTCAATCCTTATATTACTCACAGGATGGTGACACCTGCAACTTTTATCTTAGATGAAAATCATTCTATAAAGGATGTGAATCAAGGGGCCTTGAAAATTTTGGGTTATGATTCAATAGAAATGCTCAGCAAACCAATACAGGAATTCTTATTGGATGACTTCACGGAAATGTCTGATCTGGAGAAAAAAGCGCTGGAGGAGCTTCTTCTATCAGGTGAAATAATTACGCTAAATTTCATAACATATAAAAAGCTCATAGTAAGTGCCGAATGCTCGGTATCAAGATTGTCGGAAGGTAAGTTTACAGTACTCAGCTTCATAGCTCCCTTTCTCCAGCTTGATGACGCTGTTCCGGAATCATACGAAACAAAAGAGCAAAAGCAGCACAATTTTAGAAAAGCCGATGCGCGCCTGATGCAGCGAGTTTACGATTACGTACTAGCGAATTTGGCAGAACCATTGCCGTCGATAAAGGAAATTGCTAGACTTTTTGGGACAAATGATTTTAAACTCAAAGATGGATTCCGGTATTTTTTCCATACAAGTGTCTACAAGTTTTATACCGAACAGCGACTTAAAAGGGCCTACCTTATGATAGAGCAGACCGATATTCCTTTGAAAAATATTTCGTTTATGAACGGTTTTAACAGTTATCCTAATTTTTCTAAATCATTCAAGAAGCAGTTTGGACTTTCCCCAAAAGAAATAGGCCGAAACAAAACAGGTCATTTTTTTATAAGTGAAAAAGATTAATCCTTACTGAGTAATAATCGCTCCCGATAATATAAGTGTTATTGACTTGTAATTCAGAATTTTACATAGTGGAATTCAAATTGCAAAATCATGATATCTAAATTAGAGACAGCTTTTAAAAAGTACTTCATAGAGGTAGTCTGCTTACTATTTATACTACTTTTTGTATATGCTGCAGTAAGCAAGCTCATAGACTTTGAAAATTTCCGCGCTCAGGTTGGACAGTCACCTCTCTTAAGCCCATTTGCTAATTTCATATCAGTGGGTGTGATTGCGACCGAAATAATTATTTCAGTTCTGCTAGCATTTCCAAAGACTAAATATTTGGCACTTTGGTTATCATCTGCCCTGATGACCATGTTTACGGCATATATTGTTATTATACTGAATTTCAGTTCATTTGTACCGTGTTCATGCGGAGGCATTTTAGAGAAGATGGGATGGAGTGAACATCTTGTTTTTAATATTGCTTTTCTGTTTTTTGCAATGGCAGCTGTAAAGATTTGGTCAGGTAATAATTACGTTTTATTTAAGCTTTTTGGTGTGGCAGCAACCAGTGCCGGCTTGGTGGCTGTTTTATTTGTTTTTTCAGAAGATATAATGGAGAATGAAAATCCTTTTATAAGACGTTTTCCCAAAGCATCCGCTGCAAAGACCAATATGCTTGATCTTCGAAACTATTCCTATTATGTTGCAGGAGTTCATGGTGAAAAAATCTATCTAGGAAATTGGAAAGCTCCTCTCGAGATGCTTGAAACAGACTCGAATTTCGAAAAGAAAATTAAGCATACCATTATCCTAGACCGTGAAAACTTTAGCTATAAAGCCGTGGAGGTTAGAATCCACTATCCTTATTTTTATGTTATGGATGGCACTGTGCCAGTCATTTACAGAGGACTGGTTTCAGACTGGAAGGCATCTGTACTTACAGAGGGAAAGTTCCATTTTTCCAGCATTGTTTTCCTTGGTGCTAATCAATTTGCCTTCCGCACTCAAAAGCCTCCAGCAGGCGAAAATATCATGGGCTATGGAATAGGATATCCAGCACCAAAAATTAAGTATAGTAATGTGGTATTTCAAAAGCAAAAGGATGGAATTTTTGACACAGACGGAACTCTGCAGTACAGCGATAAACTGCAGAAGATAGTATTCACTTATTATTATAGGAACCAGTATATCATTGCTGAGAATGATCTCAAAGTTAAGTCGAGACCGCACACGATTGACACCACGGTGCACGCAAAATTAAAAGTGGTAAAATTAGAAAAGTCTGGAGATATAAAATTAGGTGCGCCTCCTTATACCGTAAACCGAAACACTTCTGTATTCGGAAAACTGCTTTTTGTCAATTCAATGCTTAAAGGAAGATACGAAGATGGTAAAGTGTGGAAAAATGCGACCGTAATTGATGTCTACGATATTGCGAAACAGAATTATGTTCTTAGTTTTTATGTCTATGATCAAAAGCAGAATGTAAAAATGGGAAGCTTTTTTGCGGCAGACTCGGCCCTATATGCCATTTCAGGGCACTATCTGCTCAAGTATGGCTATGGCAAAAGAATTAATTCAAGAATCAAATAGTAAGAAAATATTAAAAAGATACTGGCCGGTAGCAGGAACTTTGACCGAAAACCTGTAGAAAAGAGTAGGTCGCTATTTAATAATTAAATTTTAAATATTATGAAATCAACAATTTTAAAAGCATTTGTTCTGCCTGTGGCAGCATTTGCTCTAGCAAGCGCTGGCGCTGCTAGTACTGGTGATGCGGAAAAAAGTAAAACATCTGCGGTAATTCAGGCTTATATCCACAATCCAGCAGAGGACGACTGTGAGCCTGTAACTGTAAACTGTGAGCCAGGAAACGGGCAATTATGTACCAGCGGTTCTTTTGAGGCCTATGGAAAAATTAATGAAAATAGTGATTGTAATGTCCAATTGCGCCGCCTGTAGATGAATCAAATTATTAACAAAAAGTAATGCAGTTTCAATTTGAAACTGCATTTTTTTATTCGACTTAGTCGCTGGAAGTTCCTTCTGCAATCCATCCGGCCGTTTTTTTATCTTTTAAAAAATAGTCAAACCACTCCATCATTCTTCTGCTCAAATCTGCCTGATTTTCGTGTTTTTTAAGGTTATGGTCTTCTTTTGGATAGATTAGCATTACCGTTGGCTTTTTCATACTTCGAAGCGCAAGGTAGTATGACACGCTTTGCGTATACGGAACAACGCGGTCTTCCTTGCCTGACCACAGCAGTAGAGGGGTATTTACTTTGTCGGTATTTAAAAGCGGGTTATTTTTAAGATAGTTTTCCTTTTCTTCAAAAAGTGAGTTTTCCATTCTGTACTGCTGGCTTTCAAATCGCCACATCTCTGACTGGGCAACTCCATTTTTGCTGATGTTGAAATAGTATGCAATAATGTCGCTGATCCCGGCACCAGATGCTGCTGCGGCAAATAGTGCTGTCTGCGAAATAATGAAATTAGCCTCGTATCCTCCGAAGGAATGCCCATATAGTCCGATTCTGTTACTGTCGGCAAAGCCTTTTCTTAGGACAGCATTAACGGCGGATTGTATAGATTCCAAGGCTGATATTCCAGGATTTCCCTTTTTATAGAAGATGTCAGGCAGAAGCACAAAGTATCCATTAAGAGTGTAGTTTGTGATGTTAAATCCAATGGTGCTTTGCATGGAAGGATTCTGGTAATTATTCACAAGATTAGACATGTTCTCGTAAATGTACACAATCATCGGATATTTTTTAGAAGGATCAAATCCTGCTGGGTAAATCAGTGCTGACTTGACCTTTTCACCTGTTGTATTATGGTAGTATACCATTTCTGATTTTCCATAGCCGTATTTTTCTTGATGCAGGTTCGATTCAAATAGTACAGAAGGATTAGCATCGCTTTTTTTTAGTTCAATTCGGGGAGGCTTATTATAAGTCTGGGATGTATAGGCAAAAATATTGTTTTGGCTTTGCAGCAGCGCTTCGAATTTTTTGCTTCCAGATACAATCAGTTTTTCCCTTAATTTAAAACTCAGAACATGATACCCTGTCGAATGGTCTTTCATGTTCCTGCTCTGAAGAATAAAATCTTCCGCCATGGAGAAGGTCTTGTTTAGAGAGTGATTATTTAGACGGAAGGAAATATTTTTTTCGCGTCCTTTTGTCAAACGTCTGCTGTACGAACCGTCAGCCGCGAACAGCCAGATATCGTACTGGTCGTACATTAGAATGTTTTTTCCATCGATGCTCCATCCTGCGCAACCATAGGGGCCAAACTGGCTCCTAATTGAAGGTTCGGAATCGTTGTCCCAAGAAATTTTTGCATTTTTTGTGAGGTTTATATGCTGTCCATTAAGCGGATCATAAATCTGCCAGTTTTTCTCACGGTAATATAGAATCCTGTTACTGGAAGGATCAAATTTCATCTGCGCCGGATCTATGGACTGCTTTTTTAGAAATGGAATGGTCCTATTGCTGTGTAATTCTTTTAAGTAAAAATCCGCTTCTTCATAATATTTATCCTGAAGCCCATAAGGTTTTTTATTGAAGATTACAGCAAAATCCTGTCTTCCGGTTATTCCAAAGGTGAAATGGTCATTACCATTGAGCTCAAGGAAGGAATCAGTTTCAGGAAACCAGACCGTTTTTTTCGGAGTTTCTGCTCCGTTTTCTGCCTTGCTTCTTGTAGGATAAAGTGATTTATCATTCCCATTCCATACCTCAACTGTTTCATTTTTTCTTTTTGAATCAGCCTCCCTGTTTCGTATTAGCGTAAAGAACACTTTTTTTCCATCTTTAGAAATCTGAAGAGGTAACTTAGGATTGATAATCAGGTCTGTGCCGGGTTTCTTATCATTCAAATTAAATGAAAAAAGCCTATTGTCTCGAGCTCTGTAATAATGGAGCTCTGTTTTATTGCTTACTGAGTCCCTTACAGAAAGAAATACGGCATTACGCTCATTGTCCTGCCAAGTGAGTTTAAAAAGCTTATACGGACTTTTTTCTGTGATAGGGGCACGATTGCACTTGTCGAAATGGAATACGCCGGCTTCATAGCAATTATTCTCTTTGGTCGCGTAGAGCAAAGCGTCACCTTGAGAATTCAAAACGTATTCTTCTATGCCGTCAAGTGTATACAGCACTTTGCCACTATCATTGTATAGAATCAGCAGTCTGCCTTTATTTTGCCTAGCTGAGGACGTAAGAATGAATTTGCCTCCACGGGGAAGCTCATAGTTTGCGACATCTTTCAAAAAGGCAGTTTTTAAAGAATTCAGATTGAAGAGCTGAAGATTAGATTTAGGATCCAGAAAAGCGAAAGTTTTTTCTCCTGCAAACTTCCCGTCCTTTCCTTTTGGAAATGCATAGGTCTTATTTGCTAAGGTGTTGCAAAGAAACAATGTGTCCATTGCATTTTCATAACGCATTTCAAAGCTGATCCATTTGCCCTTATCTGAAATGCTTTTTAGCTCCAGTGTACCCCAGCGGTTATAATCCTCTTCTGTGGCATGCATCATTTGCCGTGCCTGTCCCATGCAGAGACAGGCAGATGGCAAAATCCACAAATTCAACAAATTCAAAATAAAAATTCTAAAATGGTTCCGCATCGAATGAAATTTTTTTATTGATTTCTAATAGCCCTGATTTTGTGGATTCAGGTTTGGATTTGAATTTAATTCCAAAACAGGAATCGGCCACAGACGGTCATTTGCGTCCCAGCCGGGTTTTACAGGAGCCAGTACTTCATCGAGTTTTTCAAAGCGTTTTAGGTCAAAGAACCGCTGGCCAAATTCTGTAAACAGTTCAAAACGGCGCTGCTGTAAAATATCGTCTTTAATATCTTCGGAAGAAAGTGCAGCTGTATCTGAAAGCCCCGCAGCATATCTGATGATATTCAGATCTTCTTTCGCTCCAGTAAGGTCTCCTTGAATAGCTCTAGCTTCCGCACGTATCAAATACTGTTCGGCCAGACGAAGCACAATAGAATATTCCAGCGAGTTGGCAGTTGGCTGGTCCTGCTTGTACTTATAGGCATAATACCACCTCTGAACACCGTTAGTAACCATGGCAGTCCACATGGACTTTCTTTTGTCACCAGGCTCAAATGCATTGATAAATTCTTCTCTCAAACCAACAATGGGCGGAGGGCCTGCCTTAAATATGTAGAGATCGCCTTCCTGCGTATTGCCGCCAGCAGTTCCAGGCATTATCTGCCAGATTGTTTCGGTGCTGCCCTTTAGAAATATCCTGTCTAAACTGCTTTCTTTTTTATATAATGGGCTATTGATTACGCTAGATGCGGCGTTAGAGGCCTCTGGGTACATTTTCATATACAGATAGAGTCTTGCAAGCAGGGCTATGGCGGCGCTTCGATTAGGCCGTATCCGTTCATTTGAAATATATTTCTCAGTGAGAAGGTCTGCCGCTCTAGTAAGATCCTCAAGAGCGTTCTTATATATCTGGCCTGTAGGCACTTTTGAGATTTCGCTGTTAATTATATAATCCGTTGTGGTGACATAAGGAATATCACCGTAAATGCCTGTTAAGGTAAAATGTAGCATCGCTCTTACAAAAAGTGCTTCCCCCATCAGCTGATTCTTTTGATCCTGCATTATAGCTGTGGACTTTTGGATTCCTTCAATAATGCTGTTTGCCGCATATATCTGATTATAGCTTTGATTCCATATGTCGCTTACCTGCGGCGTTCCTGCGGTAAGACTGTTATTATATAAATTGCTCACGCTGTTGGACTGGTAATAATTGAATTCATCTGTGTAGAGACCGAGCATGGAAGATAGGCCTGTTGTGCTGCCCGCCAGAATGCCGTTCATTCTCAGTTTCGTGTACAAACCTGCCAATACTGCATTTGCTGTTTCTGCATCTTCAAAAACGGCATCGGAGGTCAGCTGGGATTTAGGCAGGTCAACTTCGACAAAGTTGTCGCAGGAGTTCAAAAACGACAATGCGAATAACCCTGTCAGTGCCAGCATTATAAATCTATTATTGGTTTTGCAGAAACCATTCTGCAGAAGTGCTATGCTATTTTTCATGTTTCTGATTTTTAAGTTAAAAAGTAAGCTGAACGCCGGCCGTTAATATTTGTAAAGGAGGCAGATATCCGCTAAATCTAAATTCTGGATCTCCATTTTTGTATGGAGTGAAAGTGAGAAGATTTTGCCCTTGCAGTGATAGCCTGCATTTCACACCTTTGGTAGTTTCCAGTGGAAGATCATAGCTTAGCGAGATATTTTTCAAACGGATGTAGGAGGCATCGACAATGCCAGCATTACTGTCGGAATAATTGTAATACGCATTTACAGCGGCGCTGTTCTGGCCAGAGGTATTGATTTGATAAGTTGTAATATCCCCCTGATTTTTCCACGTTTGAACCATATCAGCCGGTTGGTTTATAAAACTTCCACCAGGGACATAAGAGCTGTATTCGTAATTCTGCTGTTTTACATACTGGAGAAGAAAATCCAGTTGGAGACGCTTATACTGAATGGTATTTTGCAGTCCTCCGTAGTATTCCGGTGTAAGGTCAACTATAGTCTGCCGGTCTTCTATGGATATCATTCCGTCTTTGTTTACATCTTCAAACTCATAGATTCCTGTTGATGGATTCACACCATTAAACTGATATGTCTTTGCTATTGTGGTTGGCCTTCCGATGACATATTTACTGGAATAGGTTGAACCTTCCAGTCCAGGAAATGAAACGAGCCTGTTTCTGGCCACAGTAATATTGAAATTGGTAGACCATTTAATATTAGGACTGTTGAAGTTGAGTGTTCGCAAGGTAAATTCTAGGCCCGAATTTTCTACAACGGCATCCAAATTTGCGCTTACGGAGGTGAATCCGGTCGTGGCAGGAAGCGGTATGCCCACCAGCTGGTTGGAAGACCTGTTTCTGTATCCTGCGGCAGTAAAGAATAATCTGTCGTCGAAAAATCCAGTCTCAAGCGCTATTTCAAGTTTTCTATTAATTTCCCAGCTGAAATTTGGATTGAAAAGCCTTGTAGGGTCCATACCTACAATACCATTATATGCGCTTCCAGAAGTTGTGTAGGTGTCCAGATATTGATAGTCTCCAATCTGGTCGCTTCCTGTGGTTCCGTAGCTAGCACGCAATTTGCCAAAACTCAGAAAAGAGTCTTCCATGATAAAAGCTTCTTTGTAAAATAGCCACGCTGCACCTGCAGCTCCAAAAGTGGCAAACTGCCTGCCTGAACCGAATCTGCTAGAACCGTCTCTCCGTGCAGTCAGATTTAGTATGTATTTCTCTTTAAAGTTATAATTCACCCTTCCAAAAAATGCCTGATATTTATACAGAATCTCATCGTTTAAAAGTATGGATTTCGTAACGGCAGCAGACAGGTCAGTAATTTGGCTATTGCTTGCAAAACCTCTGCCTGATTGGTAGAGTCTGGCTGTGGACTGCTGCTGCGCAGTTGCGCCAATCAGAATATCAATAGAGCTGTCTTTAAAATCATGGAACCAGCGAATTTGAGGCTCCATTATCCAAGACTGCCTTGAGGTAAGATTCGTATAAATGGATGATCTGCTGCTTCCGATATTTAGTGCTGGGTTATTCATAGTGGAAGGCAGGAAACGCTGCTCCGAATTTTTCAAGTCTGTGAAACCCAAATTAGCTTTGATTTCCCAATGCGGTGTTATGTTATAGCTTATCACTGAGTTAGCTACCAGATCATTTATCTTGGCAGTATTGATTCCCCGTAGCTGCGCAAGAGGATTTCTAAAGGTGTTGTTTTCAAAATTTAGATTTCCCTGACTGTCATACAATGCTGGAGCATTTGGGGAGAGTGTTCTGGCAATGCGGGTCAAATCGGTTCCAGACTGCAGGTTATTTTGAAAGGTATAGCCTGCTGAAAAAGAGAGTTTGAATCTTTTGTCCTCGCTGCTGTGGTTCATATTAAAATGCACCGCTCCCTTGTCATAACCAAAATCTCCCGGTAAGACGGTGCTTTCGGTTCTGTAGGTGCCGCTTAAAAGAAATTGGGTGAGTTCAGAGCCTCCCGTAATAGAAGCCTGCAGGTTGGTTATTGCTGAAGTGCCTCCCAACAGCTCTTTTTGCCAGTCGGTGTATCTGTTCTGATCCCATGTGCCGTTAATGTCATAAGCGGTTGCTGGATAGGAAGAAATGCCGTCATTGGAAAAAGCCTGTCTTCTCATTTCAAGATATTCGGAGGTATTCATGAGAGGCACCATCGCAGTTATCCATCCTGCACCGGTTGAGGCGTTAAGCGTGACGGTAGTTTTTCCTGCTTTTCCTTTTTTGGTTGTGATCAAGACCACTCCGTTCGCGCCCCGGGATCCATAAATGGAAGTGGCATCCGCATCTTTGAGCACCTCTATACTATCAATGTCATTTGGATTGATGCTGTTCAGAGGGCCTGTTGATGTCGGAACTCCCGAATTGGTATTGCTATACCCTATTACGTCGGAAGAATAAGGGACGCCGTCGATAATATACAAAGGCTGGTTTCCATCTTCACGTAGACTATTCATTCCCCTTATTTTAATCTGAAAGCCTGTGCCTGGAGTTCCTGAATCCTGTATTATATCGACCCCCGCCATACGTCCCTGCATTGTGGCAAGCACGTTGGATACAGGCTGTTTTTCTATATCTTTTGATGTAATTTTGGCTATGCTGCCTGTGCGTTCACTTTCTTTAACGGAATAATATCCGGCATTTATCCTTACTTCCTGAAGTGTAGTAGTATCGTACGAGAGTATAATATTTACAACTGAGCGCCTTTGAATGGAAACAAGCGCAGTTTTAAAACCGATATAAGATACTACAAGTGTATCGTCAGGAGAACAGGTGAGCGAGAACTGACCGCTGTAATCTGAAATTACGGCATTGTTTTTTTTGTTTTTAATGGCAATGGTTACGCCGGGCAGGGGATTAGTACCGTCTGTGACAGTGCCCTGGACCTTATGCTGTTGGGGTAATGGATTATGTTGCCGCGAATGATTTTTGGCAGACATTGGTGAAAAAGACAGTAGGATTCCTAGAAAAATTAGGCAATAGGAAGCTCTTCCACCCTTAGTAAATGAAAAAATATTCATAATTTTGGGATTGGTTAGTTAAATATGATTTGATTAGCTACGGTCCTCTATACTCGTTTGGCTACAGGGTAGAGGGCCATTTTTTATGCATTAAGTAAACGGCTTAATTGACATAATGGAAACTTTCTTAATACACAGGCATTAATAGTTTTAAAGGTTCGACTTTTTGATGCGAAACTTAAAAAATAGAAGATTTACGGCTAAGAATTGTAAGAGAGTATTTAGAAAAAAAGGCATGGAACTCATCTTACTGCCTTAGAGGTACTGGTATACCGTGCAACAATAAGTGAGCCCACGCCTATGGCGTGAGCATCTTACTTATTATCTCGTTGCAAAATTACCAGTTTTCTAAGGCGAGATTCTAAGCGAATGCTTCAAATATTTTTAATGAAGAATCGCAAATATATATATTCAAAAGCAAATATAATAAAAAAATAACAATGTGGGCTTTAGAACCCACAATATTTTTTGAAATAGAACAGAAATTGCTTTGTAAAATATGAACACATGTTGAACGAAAAAAATAGAGCAGATTTTCAAATTTCATTTGGAAAACAAATTGAAAAGCTTAGAACTTTACAGAAATTAAGTTTAAGACAATTGGCACAACGATGTGATTTAGATCATAGTGATATTGCAAAATATGAAAAAGGGGAGGTAAATATAAAATTAACAACTATTTATGAACTAATAAAAGGCTTGCAACTAACACCAAAAGATGTTTTTGATTTTGATTTTCAATTTACAGAAGAGAATAAAACTACTAGTAAGTTATAACCAATTTATTTTTAAAGTTAATAGGAATTTCGTTTTTTTTTATTTAATAATTAGAAAAACTTGTATAGATATTTTAAATAGTAGTTGATATTAAAACACTACATTTGATTTAGTCAAATTTTAAAATGTTTAGTAATATGTCTGATTTTATTTTTAGACTTCCATTAGATAATCAGTTAACAGATACCCAACGCCTAGCACTGGAATATAGTACTTCTATAGTAGTATCAGGAGGACCTGGCAGCGGGAAAACTGTAGTAACAATTTATAAATTTTTAACTCCAATTAAAAATAGAAAGGATGCTATTTTGTTTACTTACAACAAAACGCTCCTTGCATCGATTAGAGGTTTACTTTTGGCAAAATCGGACGATTTATTTGGAGATTTAGATAAATTAGCTATAGATCGTACTATTGAACGTAATGTAGCTTCTTTTTCCAAATTTTATGGAGATATTACCTATAATGATCCAGATGCAGTTGGCGAAAAATTCGAAGAAAAAATAAATTCTCGTTTAGGTAAGAAGTATTCGGAGATATTTTTTGACGAGGCACAGGATTTAACACCTGCAATATTTGAAAATGCATTTATTTTAGCAGAAAAAGTCTCATGTGGAGCTGATGACGCTCAAAATTTACAAGGAAATTTTCTGCAGGACGAAGCAATAGATGTGATATTAAATAGCTTAAATAATCAAAAAGAAACAAATTTACAACAGTTAGAAGCAAATTTCAGGAATACCAAAGAAATTTTTGAGTTTGCCAGAGCATTTGTTCCAAATGATGAAAGTGTTCAAAATATTACGATTGAGGATTTGCCTAGTGGAGAAAATCCAGAGATTTTTTCTGGATTGTCAGATGTATTGCAACTACAAAAAATTTTAGAGATAATAACCAATAATCCAACTAGTAATATAGGAATTCTTGTTAATTATGGAAATCAGGTAGCTTCGATCAAGGAATATTTAGAACAGAACGGCTACTCTTGTAAAAGTGACGCCGTTGATAATTTTTCGTTTTCTTACTATTATTATGGAATGGATCCGTATGATGAGGATGAAATGTTTAATAAATTAAAAACACCATTTATAGTTACTTATGATTCATGTAAGGGGTTGGAATTTGATATAGTTATAATGCCTTTTTTTAATGATGCTGAAAATGCATTGTATAAGTCTAGAAAATTAAAAACAAGAGATGGCAGTGGTGAATTTACGTATGCAAGAAATGTTGATGGCACAATAAAAAAATGGGCAACAATAAATCATTATTATGTTGGAGCAACGCGGGCTAGAACACAACTATTTGTTCTATGTAATAATCGACCAGCTTTATTAAATTTTTTTTACGAGAAACAATTGCCCAAGCTTGATACAGATTTACCCTTTTAAAATTTAAAGTTATGCCTAGAATTAATAAAAAAAAAGAAGCGCAGATTAACAAAACCAAAATAAGTAAAGAAGAAATAAGTACAGGTGACTTATTTGATAATTCTAAAATAAAAGAGAACGTTCCTTTGATCATAACAAATCTTGATAAAGGTACAGATGAAAAAAAAATAAATAAATTTGATGATAAGAAAAATGATCTTGAAAAATCTGAAGACAGCATAGAAGAATCTATTTTTCCAGAAAATATAAAATCTGTGTTAAAAAAAGTGAACAAACCATTTTCATTAGAATTTCCTGTCTTTATTCAAATTCATCAGGGAAATCTTTTGCAATATTTTGCAAGTACATTAATATATCCGAATAAATATAGCAATCAAAATGCATTTCCAGATGCACAATCATTAAACCCAGAAGGGTTATTACTTTCAAATGGTTATATTAATGATAGTTTCGATCATATACTAATTCAAATTAATGCTGAATCACTTAATTTATCGGAATTAACAATTAATTATGATTTCGCTTTGTACAATGGCTGTTTGCCTATAACTAGTATTGTTAAAATTATTGTTTCGAAAGCAGATACTAAAAAGAAACTTATAGAAGATTCAATCATTCGCGAAGGAGGCTTTGTGCCAGAAAAACTAATTACTGTTGGACTACCCAAAAATATTTCGGCAATCAAGTATCAAGATGTAACTATTGAAAAGTATGAATTAAGTGAATTAATCAATAAGTATGATAAAATATTAGGATTAATAGCAGGTACAAATAATTTTAATCTCCTAACTTTTAATCAAACGGGTTTGTATAAATCTATTTCTGATCACTCACTATATGCTATTCAGGCAATTAACCCTGATTTTGGAAAAGAGATTATTAATAATGCATCGATATCTGAATATTATAAATGGATGTTTTCAAAATCATGTCCTGAGGATCGATTGTTATTAAAATGGATTTTTGAACGAGTATATAATAATGAAAACTTTACAGATAAAGACACGTTAGAGTTTGAGCGTCTATACTTTAGAACAAATGTATTGCAAGATGAAGAAAAAGATGTAAAAAATATTTTCACGTTATTAAAAAACTCTATTTCACGAAAAAAAGCTTTAGCGCAAATACTGAACTTGCAATCAAAACATGCGTTAGCAATTTATGTATTCGCGTATCTAAGAATTTATGGAACTAGACAAAATCCAGAACTAGCTCGTTTAGATCTCTCTTACATTCAGTATACAAAGTACACTGAATATGCATTTGCAACTTTGAACTTCTTTTTTGGTTACAAACAGTTACGAAATTCGGAAGATCGAAGCGGACTCGATAAAGTACAAATTTTACGTGAACATAAATATGTTCTTAAACCCGTTATTAAGTTTGAAATGATTTCTTTATTTGATTACATACTAATCGATAATGTATATAACTATGTTTTTAGATCCACATCTTTAAAAATTAACTATTACGATAGATATTTAGACATAAGTAAAAGTTCTCCAAAAATTAAGGCTGATAATACTGATAAAACAGCAAAAATGATTTTTGGAAAAGAATATTTTAATATAAAAAAAATCAACCCTTTTGACGAGTTAATACCGATATTAGAAGCCTTACCAAACGACATTCCAATATTTTCCGAATTTGGATTATGCTGTTACAGACTAAATTTAAAGTTGAACAAATTTAGTTTCTCAGATGTATTTAGTAATCCATCATCTCTGGTAAAAATGTTTTCTTACTCCAAAGTAGAATTAATTAATTCAATTCGTGAAAATAAAATTGAGTTTGAAGAAGTTAAATTACGTATTGAACTTTCAAAAAAGCATAGAGAATTATGATAAATCTTTCAGATTTTAAGTCATTCATAGTTAATTCCAGTTTGAAAGAAATCTTAATTTATGTAGCATCTAATATGGATGACCTAAAATTATTATTTAGCACAATTGATGTAACGACACCTAATACCGTAGAATTTAAAGAAATTATATCTCATCTACATCGTCTACCCAATATTGACAAGAAGAAAATAGAAATTCAATTCTTAATATCAAGTATTGCAATTTATTTTAAAGACGCTGGAAATCTACCTTTTATAACAACTTGTATAAACAATTTATCGGACTCAATTTTAAAAAATAGATTACAGGCTTGGTATCAGTACAAAAATTATAAAAGTCCACAATCACATATTAAGAGATTTGATGCATATTTATCAAAATTATCTAATGCTATTTCCGACGACAATGAAAATTATATTGAAGAAGTTCTACTAGACTTACATAGATACAAAAATGACTATGCGAATATAGATAGCTTTATAGAAATATTTGAAAATCCTGAATTATTAGCTAAATATCAACTACTAAAAGAGTATAAAACAAGGAAAAAGGCTCTAGAGTACAGAATAAAGCTTTTTGGTAATGTAGATAAAATATATGATCCATCCGATTTTACAGAAGTTTTATTCGACGAAAAGATTCTCACATACATTAGAAATCATGAAAAGACTGTATGGCACCATATATTACTCGGCTTTGAAAAATATATTGTCAGAACTAGTATTATAAAATATGGGCAAGCAAATTTTGATAATAATTATAAAAATTTAACCTCAAATGAAGTCGTTAAATTGTATTGTTATTTTAATATGCGTAAGCATTACTATACGTCAATGTATCTTCTTGACAAATGTACTTGGATAAATAAATTAGTTTCAAGTCTTGGGTCATTGAAATTTATTGATATAGGATGTGGTCCTGCAACTTCGGGTATTGCACTACTGGACCATTTACATTTGAGTAATCTGCCAATTAAGTTTGATTATATCGGAATTGATTATTATCAATCGATGTTAGATGAAGCGGCAAATTTTATGGAAAATGATGTTTATCCAAAAGAAAATAGGCAGCAATATATAAAAAGTATCACATTACTTGATCATAATATGATGAATGATGCAAATTCAATATTTGTAAATACTTCTTATTTATTCGGGAGCCCAACATTAGACATAAAACAATTGTCTAATGAAGTAAATAAATTATTAAATTTGTATAAAAATATACCTAGGTTTTTATTGTTTCAAAATACACCTGAACCATCAAAGAATAAAAATTACTTAGAGTTTAAACAAATGTTAGTTTCTCATGAAGTTTTATTGTCTGAAAAGACAACTATAAAATATAATAATCAAAGAAACAGTTTTTATCCTCCAGTTAAAGAACATGTTTATTTTGAAATTTTAGTATTTTAATTATGTATGATTTATTTAATCCGCCACCTGATGAAAATATTATAGATAAATATTCTATACTAAATGACGTATCTAGAATTGAAGGATTGTCATACATCTCCAATTTTATTAATGAATCAGAGGAAATATCATTGCTAAATTCTATTAATTCGGAGTCTTGGCTATCAGATATAAAGAGAAGAGTTCAGCATTACGGATATAAATATGATTACAAAGCTAGAACAATTAATTATTCAATGTATCTTGGACCTTTACCGTCTTGGTCAGGAATTGTAGCAGAAAGATTATTAGGAAATAATTATTTAAACAAATTGCCAGATCAAATAATTGTCAATGAGTATCTTCCTGGTCAAGGAATAGCAAATCATGTTGATTGTGAACCATGTTTTGGAGATACAATAATAACTATTAGTTTAAATGCGACGTGTGTTATGGATTTTATAAATCTGGAAACAAAAGAAAAAATTGAAGTAATTTTAGAACCTCGAAGTTTAGTAGTTATAAATGGAGCGGCCAGATATAAATGGTCACATGGGATTGCTGCTAGAAAAACAGATTTATTTAAGAATATAAAAATTAATCGTGATTTAAGAGTTTCACTAACCTTTAGAAATGTAGTTTTAAAGTAAAACTTTTGGAATGTTTTTTTTTGAAATGATTAGCACACCCTTCTTTAAAAAATTTATTTAAAGATTGACCTAAAATTTGAATTAGTTACAACCATTCTCTGGGTATTAATGCATTATCTTCTTCATCTTCTCTCCATCTTTTAACAAGGTGCATATCTTCAAATGTATCCCATGCAAATCTGCCCACGTGCTCTAAGATAATTATTTGAAGATTCCCGTTGGTTCTCTTAATTGCACTTTCAAATGCTTCAAATATTTTTTTTACTCGTGCAATATCTTCATTTTTTTCAGAAAATTCGATATCAGTGTCTGGAAAGTAAGCTTGGCTAGGCTGGTCAAAGATTATGAAATTAGGGACTGGATGTTCTTTTTGTTTAAGAAAAAATTCATGTAGTCCTAATAAGGTTGAAAGATGGTAAGCCATATAATTTGAGCCACTTCCAATTTCATAAAGAGCTTCATAGCGACCTGATTTGGAAATAAAATTAAGCGTTAAATCTTTTATATTTAACTCAATTGCTTCTGTTGAATTTGCAGCATTAAATATTTGCGCATAATGTTTAATTGCTGTCGTAATTTTTACTTTTGCATTTCGGATCTTATTATTTACAATATCTTGTTTGATTTTTTCATTAATAAAATCAATTCGTTCGGTATTTTCGTTTATTTTGGAAATAAGGTCGCTATTGTCTAATTGGGCATCATAGTTTTTGAGTTCAGCTTCTAATTGTCCAATAAATTTATATATGTTATTTATTGTTTGAATTTTTTTATTATCAGCATAATTTAGAGTTTGGAGGTTTCTTAATTCCTCCCTTGTGTTGTTTATCTTTTTTTCAAAGTTTAGGACTTCTTTGTTTAATTTTTCTAGTTCATCATTTAAAACAGTATGATGATCATTAGTTGTATATCCTTTTTCCAGAATATCAGAGTTTACATTAACTAACTTTATAATATATTCTTTAGCATTTGAAGTTTCAGATTCACAAAATGGACAATTTGTTTTTTGAGCTATTTTTTTGTTGAACCAGCTTACACTGTCCATACGTTCCATTTGATCTAAGAGAGTATCTCTATATCCGCGATTACTAGCCTCTATTTTTTTAATTAGTTCTTGCCTATTTCTTAAATTCTGAAGCTTAAATGCAAATTGTATTTCGTCCTCTTGTAATTGAACTATTCTTTTAGTCGTTATATTAGTTGCTCCTTCGGGAATGAACGGAGTGTTTTGGTTTTCCATTGACTTTAAAATGATCCGGAAGTAAGGAATATAATCTTTAGGTTTCCAATCATCAGTGGGATATGGGGATTGATTCAAAAGCCCAAATTCTTTTGCCATCATAAATGTTGACCTAATACCTCCAAGCCATTTTTCTGAAATCTTGATTCTTTTTTCTAACTCTTTTTGAAAAATGCTTAATTCTCTTTCACGATCTCGTAATTCCTCCTTAAGTTCCAAATATTCATTATCAACAGCTTTTAAAACGTAGGGAAAGATATTTTTTAGTTTTTCTCTATGCTTTGACGAATCAGATTTATAATATAAAGATGATTGATTTGCTACAATATATTGAGGTTGGAATATAAATGAAACCATATCTCTAAAGCTAGGTCTAGATTGAAAACCGGATATGTAATCACCTTTTTCCATATCTATATAAGGAAGTTTGGATAAATCATTTAGTCTATGTTTTACATCAGCATAATTACAATTTGAAATGATTTTTTCGGGAATATCTAATTCTTTTCCTGACTTCATATACATATCTCCAGATATTCTTCCCATACCAGGCTCTTTTCTAGCCAATATAATTTCATCATCATTTTGTAATGAAATTAGAATACCAAACCATTGAGTCTTATCTCGAATAGTCCTAGTAGGAATTTTACACTCTGTACTTCCCAGACAATAATCAATTATAGAAATAATTGATGATTTCCCTTTTTCACTGCCACCTGTGATAATATTTACTTTATTCTTTTCAAAGTCAATTTTTCTAATTGATTTAGATTCATCTTTTGGCCAAAGAATAATTGATTTTATAGTGAAATTCATAATTAAAATTTGATATTAAAAAGAGTTGTGATTTCTTGAAGATTTAATTGGGCAAACCATGCTCCAATTCTCTTTGATGCTAATATTATATCTTTGTAATCTGCATGAACTATCTTTTGAGGTTCTAGTTTGCTGTTAACAACAAGTTGAGTTGTATCTCTATTATATATTAATAGATTTGAAGCTGATGCAATATGTATTGATTTCAGAGTTAAATCGACGCTATTTTCCATTCTATCCTGCAGACCACTATAGATGTCTTTATTTTCAGTTATTGTCTTAAACAAACTTCCTTCCTTAAAATTTCTGTTTTTTATTGCTTCTGTAGCTCGTTTATTAAATACAATTGCGAGAAGGGGTAGAGCTAAGAGAAGAATTGGTGGTTCTTTATCTTCATGATATTCTTGATAGCTCTTGCAGAATTCCCAAATTGCATGAGCACCTATTGCCTGATTTTGATATATATTGTAATCATTAATATTACTCATGGTCTTTAGTTTTTAATTTATCTTCCCACGATGGATGCCAACCAATTTTAAATTCGTTAGTCAAATGATGATAGGCACCTTTATACGTATATGATTGTTCAGGCTCTTGATTGTTTAATTTTCCTTTATATAAAATAGTTTGGTAAAACACTTCATAACCTATTTCTTCTGATGTTAAATTTTGGGATTTAACTTTAAATCTAGGACGAGCGATACTTGTCCAATGTTGTCTTAAATCTTCATAATAATCTAAAAACTTAGATTCTGTTACTTCAAATTCCTTAGCATATCTATTTTTTTCAGATTTAGATCTTAAATAATCATGTATTGCCTCAAGTATTTCATTTTCTTCACAATTAATAAGCTTAAGTTGTTCCACATACAAACTCTTTTTATTATAATCGATTTGTTTGTTATCAACAGGAAGTAGTTGTGTAGCCTTTTCTAAGAAAGATTTTTGTTGAAATTCAGCAACTAATTGATTATACAATTTATTGAAGTATTCAACTTCAATCCATGCTTCTTCACCTTTTCTCCAATAATCAATGATCATATTTGTAACGTGGCCAAATAATCCGTTATAAATAAGATCGAAAGGGAGTGTGTTACTTATACTAAGATTTGATTTTAATTTTGATTTAAGCATTTTTCTATCATGATGATATTCTCCGTCAAGAACTACTATTTTGTCAATTATCTTCGAAAGTAATTTATCATCGCAATCAATAACTATTTTTCCAAATTTTTGATTTTCTTTACTCAGCGTTAGAGCCATTGTTTTTAGCTTTTGGACGAGCAAATCCATTTGAATTTTATTTTCTTTTTTTGTTTCAGACAGTTCTAATATTAATCTCTTTGTTGGTAACTTTTTGTTTGTTATTGCAGAGAATACTGCACTGTCTAAATTAATTCGTTGTTCTTTAACAGCATTAATCCATATACTTAATGTTTTCCATAAATCTTCGCTTTTATCTGAAAAAGGTATATTTCTACTTTGAGCATTCTTCGCCTGCTCATAAATATAATTAATTTCATTTCCGTTTTTAAGTTGTATAACAACATCATCATCTGTTTCAATTCCTATTTTTCCATCAACGAAGCCATCACTTAGCCACACTAATACCCTTTCTATTTGAAATAGAAATCCTAAAAATGAGCCGTCTGCAGAATGGGTATTGATTTTAGACATATACAAATTACGAATACGATTTAGATGGCAATTTAACAAAAAATACCTACAAATACTAAATCAATGTATTTTTGTGTTTTTTGATGCCAATTATTTTTCAATTAATTGTAATAAATAAATTTTATTAAAAAATTAGCTTTATAATTAAAAGCTAATTTTGCAACCTATCTTATTTAGGCACTAGTTCTAATAATTTGGAAGTTTTTACTTTTTGTTGAATTGAGTATTAATGATTGAATATCTTTATTTAAAATATTGCATTTAATATATGAATCTACCACATTCTCCATATCTTTCAATAGATAAATTATCATCAGTATTTTCAAGTACTTCTGCTACCTATAAATTTTACTGGTTTCTATCTATTCTTGAATTAGTTGAAGAAGGAAATAATATTATTGATAAACAAAGGCTGTTCTCAAGAATGATTAGTATTGGAATTTATCACTTTTTCTTCAGAAAAGAAACCCAAATGTTCCGGACATTCCAAATAAAATAAGTAAAACTTTATCTAGGAATTCTTTATTGAACAGACTAATGAATATTGGAAACTGGTCTTTACTGAATTAGGGGCTGTAGACTGTATTTTTACCAACAAGAAATTAGTTCTTGACGAAAAAAAGTATGCTTTAGACCATTTTATTCCCCACGCATTTGTTTCTCACGATTTAATCTGGAATTTAATTCCAATTGATAAAGATTTTAATTCCTTTAAAAGCGATAAACTTCCCTCATTAGATAGGTATTTTGATAAGTTTTATACTTTACAAAAAACGGCTTATGAAATAGTAAAAGGTTATAATTCCAAGAATGAATATTTAGAGGATATCTTAGCATTTTTCCTGATTTAGATGGCGATAGTGGATTTGATTATTTGCGATACAAGGAAGTTATTCAGCCGTTAATCACTATGGCAAGCAATAACGGTTTTTCATATATGAAAGAGTAATTATAATTAAAAATGATTTATGTATTGTAGTTATTAAGTTTTATTACTACATTTACTTATGCTTATTGGCAAGCAAGCCCGTTCGTGCAAAGATTTTATCAGCCAATAGTTTAATAATGCAAACCTACGTGCTTATTATCCAAACAAGATTACGAACGCCAAAAATTAGGATAATACAGCCGGTGTAAAAAGGAATGTATTATGGAAACTATTGAGTACTTCAAACTCCAAGCAAAAAATCTTTACAAAGATTTTAAAACACAAAAGTCTTATTTCGATGCCAATTATGACCGTGAACTTTATCAATATACGCCCAAGTATTTTGATATAGATATTCTTATTCTCGATTTTGATATCGAAGAAGACAATTTTACACTTATGAAAGCTCAGCATTACATTGCAAATTTGGCTGGATTTAGAAAATGGACCGAAATGCTGGATACTTCTTCTTCCGCATTGAAACTATCTGAACTGCTGTTTAAAAATATGCATAAGATTAGTGTTATTGAATGGGATATTTATATTTCGGCACAACAGCGCGAGAATGGTTTTGCTTTCGATGACGATCTCAAACTGGATATCTTTGAAACAGTTTTTGGTCAAGTAGATGATCATCAGTCCGATGGATATGATTATCGCTTATCACAATCTGAAAAAATATTAGAAAAAAATCAAAAAAGTAAACCGAAGAAGAAGATGAACAAGTCATCTGTGCAAATTTGTGTACTACCATTAGTTGGCGACGACAGATTAGAGTTTATCAGAACAGCTGATTTGATTTTCGAGAAAGTCTTGAGCACAATTGAACCGAAAAATCCTGAGTTAGTTAGAAAACTATGGGATGCAGGAAATTATATTGATGAAATCCTGTTAAAACCAGAAATGCTGCCAATCAATCGTGATTATGGACTTTCTCTGATCGATGCCTTCTTGGTTCATCATGTTATTGAACTTGCCGTTGAAACAGATGATTAGCATGCAATTCCTAATTCAAAGATTAAAACTTTTCTAAAAGTGGTCAGTATTAGTTATACTGACCACTTTTTTTTAAAATTAATCTTGTAGAGATTAAAACCTTTTCTGTTAGCTATCGAATTGTTTAAGATGTGAGTTTGTTATTATGCTTAAGAAATAAAAGGTTTAAGAAGGAAATAGACTTCCTCTTAAAGACAGATCATGATAATTAATAAGATTTGAGCACTTTTAATTTAAATTGCATTTTGTAGATTTAAAAAAGTGTATTATGGAGAAAGATATTGACTACAGTAATTCAAAGTTGACACCGGAAAAAGCCTTACAGATGCTTAGATCTGAGGGATTAGATGTTACTATTGAACAGGCAGAGGAAATCTTGTATTTCTTAAGAATAATTGCTAATATCGCTGTGTTAAAACATTTAAATATAACAAAATGAGTAAGATAGCGGACTTGTACATTCGTGTAAGTACTGATGAGCAGGCAGAAAAAGGTTTCTCGCAACGTAATCAGGAAGAAATGTTAAGGAAATATTGCAGCATAAATCAGATACAGATACGTAATGTAATTTATGAAGATCATTCGGCAAAGACTTTTAACAGGCCTCAATGGAAAAAATTTCTTGCTGATGCAAAAAAATATAAAAATAAAATTAATCTGCTTCTATTCATGAAGTGGGACAGGTTCAGCCGTAATGCGGGTGATGCTTATCAAATGATCAATGTATTAAGGAAACTGGGTATTGATCCGCAGGCTATAGAACAACCACTTGACCTGAGTGTTCCGGAAAACAAAATGATGCTTGCATTTTACCTAGCTGCCCCCGAAGTTGAAAATGACCGTCGAGCATTAAATACCTTTCAGGGACTTAGAAGGGGTAAGAAAGAAGGAAGACATATGGGGATGGCTCCTTATGGATATGCCAATAAGATAACTGAGGATGGAAAAAAATATATTGCCATTGTACCCGAGAAAGCAGCAAAACTAGTTTGGATATTCGAACAGGTTGCCAGAAATGTTTTTAGTACCGAGTCTATTTACCAGATGGCCAAGGACAAGGGGCTTATCCTGTCCAAGAGTAACTTGTGGATCATTCTTAGGAATCCACTTTACTGCGGAAAAATAGTAGTTCCTAAATACAGAGATGAAGAAGAAAGATGGGTAACCGGACAACACGATGCCATTATTAGTGATGGCTTATTTTATCGCGTACAAGATGTACTTGACAGTAAAGCGAGGACATATAGGCCAAAGATTAAGACAATTGAAAATTTCCCATTGCGAGGTTTCTTTCTATGTCCCGAATGCGGTCAGAAGTTAACAGGCAGCAAATGTAAAGGAAGGAATAAATATTACTACTATTATCATTGTCATAAAGATTGTAAATGGAGAGTTAACTCTGAGATTGTCAATAAAATATTTAAAGACAATTTAAATAAATTCAAACCTTTACAAGAGGTAAAGAAACTATATGCGGCAGTTTTGCTTGAAGGATACAGAGAACACACTGGATTAGTAGCTAACGAAAAAAAGAAGTCGCTTGAACAAATTGCGGCTTACGAAAAGAAATTATCGGTTGCCAGAAATTTATTAGTAAGTGAGAAAATTGATGCTGAGGACTATAATCTGATGAAGAATGAATACAATGAAATTATCAGTAATCTGGAAAAAGAGATCGGAAATGTAGAGGACGACAGAGGGAATATAGAGTATTTAACGAACTCGGGATTGGAAAACCTCTTAAAGCTTGGTGAAGCCTTTGATAATGCGAGTTTAGCCGATTCAAGGGAGATAATTGGTTTAATTTTTCCTGAAAATTTTACGTTTCGAGAAAATAAAATCCAAACCGCTAGGATCAACGAAATGGTCAACTGTATATACTTGGTAAACAATAGATTACGGGCAAAAAAAAACGGGACAAAAGATGATATTTTTCTTTTGTCCCGAGTAGTGACCTCGACTGGATTCAAACCAGTAACCTCTTGAGCCGTAATCAAGTGCGCTATTCAGTTGCGCCACGAGGCCTTTTTGTTATCAACAAGATATTTTTTATACCTTTGTTGATTGCTGTTAGCGGGTGCAAAGATAGGTATAAATGTGAGATATACAAACGAAAAATAACATAAAAATAAAAAAAAATGAAGATTGAAAATTATATACGTGATATTCAGGACTTTCCTAAAGAAGGAATTTTATTTAAAGATATCACTCCGTTGCTAAATGACCCAATTGCGAGAGAAGAATGCCTCAAAATATTGCTTAATTCACTAAACGGACAAAAAATAGATAAGGTAGTAGGAGCAGAGAGCCGCGGTTTTTTCTTCGGGATATTATTGGCTGACCGGTTAAATGCAGGTTTTGTGCCGGTTCGTAAACCTAAAAAATTGCCTTTTACCACTATTTCAGCTTCTTACGAATTAGAATATGGAACTGATTCATTAGAAATTCACATTGATGCAATTAAAAAAGGGGATAAGGTATTAATTCACGATGACGTTCTTGCGACAGGCGGAACTGCAAAAGCATTGGCAGCTCTTGTGAGTGAGCTGGGAGGAGAAATTGTTCAGTTTAATTTTTTAATGGAACTTTCTTTTTTAAACGGACGAGAAAAAATAAAGGATAATCCTATATTTGCTGCAATTAACTATTAATGATCCCAAATCATTTAAATAACCTACTTATGAAGCAATTATATTACCTGGCGTTCCTGGCAGTATTATTTTCCTGTAAAAACAAAGAAACAACCTCTGAAAATTTAAATAAAGAGAGCATTAACGATTCTGTAGTAAAAGAAGCTACAGTTAGCATTTCAAACTTAAATCTAAAAAGTGATTTAAAGCCTGGGCAAAACCTGCAGCTTGAAGAAATTTATAATAATGAAGTTGAGTTTATTAACTTTGACGGAAATGGTGATTATGCGTTATTTACAGTTCAAAAAAATAAAAAGCTTGTTTCATTTTACACAGATCTTGCAGACGCAAAATCTTTTAAAAGGGGAGATTTACTGGATGTTGCATGGACAATAGATACTATTTTTGAAGCGGGTGAAGGCGAGAGACAAGAATATGCAGAATGGCTGGTGAATGCTAAAAAAGTGAAAGATGGAAATGTGAGTTTGTTTCGAAAAAAACATTCAAAACCAATAAAATATTATTCTGAAAAGGACGAATTTACAGCCGATTTTAAAGATTTTCTATACGATCAGGTAGAGTTTTATCTGGCAAATTCTAAAAATGAACTTGTAAAAACAGCTGTTAAAGATCCAAAAGCAGATTTAAGTTATTCTATTGAAGAAAAAGAAAGAGAAGGGCATTCGTACATTATGTTAGGAATCTCCAGCGATTTTGAACACCATACCAATATAATTCAATGGTTGTATCTGGATAGCTCAAACAGAAAAATATACGAATACGATTTGCCAAACGATAAATTAATTCAGTTTGATTGAAAGTTAGTTGTAATAGTTCTAGTAAAAGTTAAAAACAATTGTCTTAGTTTCTATTAAACTAAGACAATTTTGTTTTTAATGGCATAAAGTACTAAACCAATTCTGGTTTTAATTTCGAGTTTATCAAACAAACACTCTCTGTAGCCGTCAATTGTTTTAGGGCTTAAACACATTTCTGACGCGATTTCCTTGTATGTTTTCTCGGTACAGGCATGTTTTATAAAAACGATTTCTTTTTCTTTTAAATTGATCTTCTTTGAATCATCATTGGCTTTTTTAACCAGCATTCCCGATACCAATTCGGTAAAATAAAATCCTTTTTCGATAACAGAAATGATTCCGTCTTTAAATATTTCTGGGGAGGTATCTTTTAATAAATAACCTTTTGCACCGTTTGTTATCATTTTTATTATTACGTCTTCATCGTCATTTACAGAGAGCGCAATGACTTTAAGTTCGGGTCTGTTTTCCTTAATCCATTTCATAGTGCTTATGCCATCTAAAACAGGCATGTTTACATCTAATAAAATCAAATCGACATCGGTATCGACGTTTTCCTCTAAATACGAAATAAATACTTTACCGTTTTCGAATCGGTTAATGACTTCAAAATCTTTAAAACTATTGATCAGGAGTTCAAGCGATTGCGAAAACAATAAATGATCATCTACAATTATAATTTTGTTTTTAGGTTTCATTGGTTTTGGTTAAGGGGTATTCTAAAGTTACGGTAGTTCCTGATGTATCAGAATTCATAATTAAGCTGGCTCCAATCAATTTAGCCCTTAATTTCATATTGCTTAATCCCTGACCGGAATTGGTTGTAAGCTCATCATAACCAATACCGAAATCTTTGATTTTCAGATAGAAAATGTCATCAATTGTCGCAATATTTACTTCAAATTTTTCACTATGCGAATGTTTTAGGCTGTTGTGTAAAGCTTCCTGAAATATTCGGTAAATAAACAGATCGTGTTCTTCGTTAATCTCCGGTACTTCGCCGGAAAGGGTGTATTTATATTGAATGTTTTTTAGCTTTTTTATACGCTCTAAATCTTGTTTTATTGCTTCGATAAAATTGCTTTGCAGTAGATTGTCTTTGTTGATAATTCGTGATAAAATACGAATTTCGTCCAGCGACTTGGCTAATATACCTTTTAAATCACGTAATTCAGTTTGTTCTATCGGTTTTCCGCTATTCAGATACATATTAAGTTGCATAATACCTACAGATACTATTTGTCCAATATTGTCGTGCAGTTCTTTACTTATTTCAGAAAGTGTCTGGTCTTTAATTTCAATTCTGGTTTTGATTAATTCAGATTGAAAATAAAGGTCAGCTTCCATCTTTTCAACAAGATAGCTATTTTTCTTTTTCAAAAAATAAAAAAATATGACAAGTAAAACGATAAGTAAAGTTAAAAAAACAATACTTAATGAAATGACTAATAGTTGTATTTCTTTTCGCTCCATAAGAATCCGATAATGTAGCAACTGTGCGTTAGAAAATTCAAAATAAACAACACCAGACTAAATATTGATTCGTCTTGTTTGATTAAAAACCATTTTATGGCAAGCATAAAAGGTAAAAATGGCACATGAAAAATAAGTATTCCTAAGATGTACCAAAAGAAAACTGATTTTTTAAAATTTAAAATTTTGTCTGAATTAAAAATCTCTACTAAATATAGGCAGGATAATATTAGAACTATCAAAACTCCTACACCAAAACTGTAAATAAACGAATTGTTTAGATCACGCTCGAAGTATAAAACATTCAGAAAAAATGAAAAAACAAACAAGACTAAAAACAGTACGGCTGATATTTTGTTATTCCTTTTTTGTAAAACGCTCCTCAAAAGTAATATGTAGGCTGAAATACTGATGAGCATATAAAAATTATAAACATAATAATTTAATAAGCCTGTCCAGTAGGTAAAATAATAGCCTACAATTTCGATTAGTACCGAAAACCAAATTAAAATAACTAAAGATTTTGCTTTAGTACCCGGAAGTTTGTGTAATGTAAGCAAACCAACAATTCCGGATAATAAAGCAAAATAGATAATATAGGATCTTAAAAATTCAAACATATTTTTTTTAATATAATAAACTTGGCGGTCTGCCAATATTTCCGTAATTCATTGGTTCAAAGCTTTGTAAGTCGCTTGGTCCGTCATCTTGCAGGGTAGCAAAACTTTGAATTTTTGCTGTTTTTTCGGCTTCGACTTTTTTACCGGTTGGTACCAGGAACAAAGTAGTTTGTCCGGCTTTTTCTCCATGCTTTTCGTCTTCGGGATAAACGCCAAAATAAAAACGGATTCCGTCAACATCGTAGCCTTCTGCAGCACCTTTGGTTTTTACATATTGAATGTAACTTTCAAGAGCTTCGATCGAATACCAAATGGCATTCGCTTCTTCTTTTTCAGCAGATACGCCGGCTTTTAAGTCAGCTTTCTTTTTGTTGTAATTTAAGTTTAATACCTGAGCAAATTCTCTGGTAATTAATTGATTTGGTTTTGCGGGTGGATTTTTCATGGTTTTTTAATTAATAATGGTTAAAGGTTTAGTTAACAATATTTTATTTAATATTTCTGCCAAAATTATCTGAATCATAATTTCTGCACAAGGGTAAAATCACCCTTTTTTTGAAAGGTAAATTTATTTAAAAAAATGGGTTAAATTACTGTTTTATAGTTATTTATAAAAAACAACCTTTATGTCTTCCATTTTCTCCCAGAAAAATACCGCCTCGAAAAGAATAAGCCACTTATAACATTGTAATTAAAATGAAGTTGCTGATAATTCGATAAATTACTTTCCTTCCTTTTAGAACCATGGAAAATAATCACTAACAAAATGAATGATGAGAACTATAAGATTAAGTACAAGATCAAATGAAGTTTATTATTTAAACGAGCTTTTGCAAAAAATGAGATACAATGTAATTGTTTCCGATTACTTTGGATCTCAGACAGATCAAGCAGTTAGAGACTTTCAATTAAAAAATAATTTAGTCGTTGACGGAGTTGTAGGTTTAAAAACATGGACGATCCTTATTGAGCAGAATAAAAAAGCTTTATCATCGACCAACAAATTACTGTCGGAACAAAATCTTATTGATTTTTCGAAAACCCATAATCTTGAACTTGCTGTTGTAAAAGCCGTAAACGAAGTCGAAAGCGGAGGTAAGGGATTTCTGGTAGACGGACGCCCAAAAATTTTGTTTGAAGGACACATTTTTTGGAGAGAGCTCGAAAAAAGAAATATAAATCCAGCCAATTTAGAAAATCCCGGCAATCAGGATGTTTTATATAAAAAGTATACAAAAAAATATTATCTGGGAGGTGCTGCCGAATATACCCGTTTAGAAAAGGCAATGCATTTAAAGTCAGACAAAAAAGTAAGTGACGCCGCAAAATCTTCGGCGTCGTGGGGATTGTATCAGATTATGGGCTTTAATGCGGTTCCTATAGGATATAAAAGTATAGACGAGTATGTCGAAAAGATGTATTTAAACGAAGGCGAACATTTAAAAGCATTCGGAATGTTTATGGTAAAAAATAATTTAATTGATCTATTAAGAAATAAAAAATGGGCAGAATTCGCATTTAAATATAACGGCGCAGCTTATAAAACAAATAAATACGATGAGAAGCTGATGAAATCTTATATTAAATTTTCTGCTTAACGTAATTATGTTTGAGGTTTACTGGTAAAAAATTATATTTAGAGTAAGACGACATGAACTGAAACCTGAAACAAAAAAACAAACCCGGCAAGTTTGAATAAACTGTCAGGTCTTAATTATTTATAAATAAAAATTTTTATCTTAAACTAGCTCCTAATTCTGTCTCAAAAGTTTGTTGCAGTTTTGACATGATTTTATCAATTTGAGAATCCGTTAATGTTTTTGTATTATCCTGAATAGTAAAGCTTAATGCATATGATTTCTTACCTTCCGGAAGTTTATCGCCTTCGTAAACATCAAATAAATTGACATCTTTTAAGAGCGCTTTTTCTGTTTGTTTGGCCAGATTATAAATGCTTTCGTAAGTTGTATTTTGATCAATAAGTAAAGCTAAATCCCTGCGAACTTCAGGATATTTAGGGATTTCAGAATATTTAATTTTTCCTGTAATGATTTTTAAAACCAAATCCCAGTTAAAATCAGCATAATAAACATCTTGTTTAATACCGAAATGTTTCAATATAGACTTCTTAACAACACCCATTTCTACCAATGTATCGTTGTTATAGCAAATTGAAGTTCCTTCTGAAAATATATCAGATTGCACCGGTGCATTTGAAATTTTTTCAATTCCTAAACGTGATAAAATAGCATTTACGTATCCTTTCAATAAAAAGAAATCGGTTGATTTTTGACCATTTGTCCAGCTTTCTTTATTTCTGTTTCCGGAAATAGACAAGGACAAATGTTTATGTTCTTCGTAGCCATTTAAATATTTATGGTATGATTTTCCAAACTCAAACAATTTCAGATCAGAGTTTCTTCTGTTAATGTTGTATGAAATTGCTTCAAGACCAGAAAATAACAAAGACTGACGCATCGTAGATAAATCACTACTTAACGGATTTAACATTGTGACATTATGTTCTTCTTTTAAAACAGTCGATAATTTTGCGTAAGCGGCAGTTGTCAATGAGTTGGCCATCATTTCATGAAAACCTTGAGAATTCAGTTGAGAGGCAATTACATTTTGTACCTTATAATCCTCTGTTCTTGGAGAATTGGCAACTGTTGCGTTGAATTTTTTGGAGAAATCAATATTGTTATATCCGTAAACTCTCAAAATTTCTTCGATAACGTCAATTTCTCGCTGCACATCAACACGATATGCCGGAATTGTTAATCCCAAACCAGATTCAGAAACGCTGTTTACCTTAATATCTAAAGAAACCAATATCTTTTTAATTGTATCTTTTGGAATTTCCTGTCCAATAATTTTAGAAACGTGGCTGAAATTTAGTAAAACTGAAAAATCTTCGACTTTTTTAGGATAAACTTCTACAACATCACTAGTAATTTTTCCGCCGGCCACTTCCTGAATTAAAAGTGCTGCACGTTTTAAAGCATATTCTGTAATCGTTGGGTCAATTCCTCTTTCAAATCTAAAAGAAGCATCTGTATTTAAATTATGCCTTTTCGCAGTTTTACGAATACTAACAGCATCAAAATAGGCACTTTCTAAAAATATAGCAGTTGTTCCGTTTGTAACACCAGATTTTTTTCCACCAAAAACACCCGCAATACAAAGTGGACCTTTTTCGTCGCAAATCATCAAATCTTCGGCATGTAAAGTTCTTTCAACATCATCCAGAGTGGTAAATTTTGTACCTTCAGGAAGTGTTTTTACAATAATTTTTCCGTTGATTTTTGCTGCATCAAAAGCATGCAACGGCTGTCCTAGTTCGTGTAAAACATAATTAGTAACGTCGACGATATTATTCTTTGGAGTTAATCCAATCGCTTTCAATCGATCCTGCAACCAGGCAGGAGAGGGTCCAACAGAAATTCCGGAAATAGTTAAACCGCAGTATCTTGGTGCCAATAATGGCTCTTCAACATTCACGTCAATTTTTAACGTACGCATTTCTACTCTATAATTACTGACAGAAGGAGTAATCAATTCAACGTTTACACCTCGTTGCAGCATTCCGGCTCTTAAGTCACGTGCAGTTCCGTAGTGACTCATCGCATCAGCACGATTTGGTGTTAAACCAATTTCGAAAACTTCATCATTTGCAATTTGAAATACTTCTGCAGCAGGTGTTCCCGGAACTAATGCTTCGTCAAGAATCATAATTCCGTCATGGCTTGTACCTAATCCTAACTCGTCCTCGGCACAAATCATTCCGTGGCTTTCCTGACCGCGAATTTTTCCTTTTTTTATCGTAAATTCTCCTCCGTCTTTATCATACAAAATGGTTCCAATAGTAGCAACCGGTACTTTTTGCCCAGCAGCCACATTTGCTGCACCACAAACAATTTGTATAGGTACTTCTAAACCAATATTTACGGTTGTAATATTCAATCTGTCGGCATCTGGATGTTTTTCGCACGTTAAAACGTGTCCAACAACAACTCCTTCTAAACCACCTTTTACCGATTCGTATTTTTCGACAACTTCAACTTCCAGACCTAAATCTGTCAATAATTCTGAAGTTTGCTCAGAGGTCCAGTCTGTTTTAATGAATTGTTTTAACCAGTTGTAAGATATTTTCATTTTAGTGATATTATTCTTGAATAAGGATACAAATATAAGGATTGCGTGTTGTAGTAAGAAACAATTTATTTGGTTTTTTCGTACTCTTTTAGTCTATTTTTAAAAACTCTGATATTGAGTATTTTATATTTTAACTACTAATATTTTATTAAATTATTACTAAATATTAGTTATAAAAATGAATACGTAAATTTTGTGCTATCATATGAATAAATAGTGCTATTCTTTTTCAATTTATGAAGGTAAATTTGAAAGAATCAAAAAACTGTTATTATGAGTACTATTGCACAAAGACCTGATTTTAAGGCAAAATACGATAATTATATAAATGGAAAATTTACAGCTCCGATTAAAGGAGAATACTTTGACGTTGTATCGCCAATAGATGGAAAAGTATTTGCACAAGCAGCACATTCAGGCAAAGAAGATCTGGAACTTGCTGTTGACGCTGCTTATGAAGCTTTTAAATCCTGGAGAAAAACATCGGTAACTGAGCGAAGCATTTTACTAAATAAGATTGCACAAAAAATCGAAGATAATCTCGAATTTATAGCAACTGTTGAAACTATCGATAACGGAAAAGCAATTCGCGAAACGCTAGCTGCTGATATTCCGCTGGCAATTGACCATTTTAGATATTTTGCCGGAGTAATTCGTGCCGAAGAAAGCTCAATTGCTGAACTGGATTCTCAAACCGTTTCTATTGCATTAAGCGAACCGCTTGGTGTTGTTGCACAAATTATTCCCTGGAATTTCCCTATTTTAATGGCTGTTTGGAAAATTGCACCGGCATTGGCAGCAGGAAACACAATCGTTTTAAAACCAGCAGAAAGTACACCAATTTCTATTTTAGTGTTAATGGAATTAATTGGTGATATTCTTCCTCCCGGAGTTCTAAATATTGTAAACGGTTTTGGAGCAGAACTTGGTCGTGCATTAGTAACCAATAAAAAAGTAGCAAAAGCAGCGTTTACAGGTTCTACAACCACTGGACGTTTGGTAATGCAATATGCAACAGAAAATATTATTCCGGTTACGTTAGAACTTGGTGGTAAATCGCCCAATATTTTCTTCCCGTCTGTGGCAGATCATGATGATGATTTCTTTGATAAAGCAATAGAAGGCGCTGTTTTATTTGCCTTAAATCAGGGTGAAATTTGTACTTGTCCTTCTAGATTATTAATTCACGAAGACATTTACGATAAGTTTATTGCGAGAGTTATTGAACGAACCGAAGCTATTGTTGCAGGAAATCCATTGGATAAATCGACAATGATGGGTGCACAAACTTCACTGGTTCAGAAAGAAAAAATCATGTCATACATTAAATTGGGTAAGGAAGAAGGTGCAGAATTATTGACCGGAGGTGATGAAAACCATTTAGGAGGAGAGCTTGAAGGCGGTTATTATATCAAGCCAACTTTATTTAAAGGACATAATAAAATGCGAATTTTTCAGGAAGAAATTTTTGGTCCGGTTCTGGCCGTTACTACTTTTAAAACTACCGAAGAAGCCATCGAAATTGCAAATGATACCATGTACGGTTTAGGCGCAGGAGTCTGGACCCGTGATGCACACGAAATTTATCAGGTTCCAAGAGCGATTCAGTCAGGTCGTGTCTGGATCAATCAATATCATTCTTATCCAGCGGGAGCTCCATTTGGAGGTTATAAACAATCCGGAATTGGTCGTGAAAATCATAAAATGATGTTGGGGCAATATCGTCAGACAAAAAACATGCTGATTTCTTATGATAAAAAGAAATTAGGATTCTTTTAATTTGTTATTCTGTTTGGTTTTGTAAAGGTAAGTTTCTGACTTACCTTTTTTTATAATTTTAATATTAAAATAATTGACATGATAAAAAGAATTGTTGCTACAGAAAAAGCCATAGAATTAATCAAAATTCTAAAGGAAAAACATGGAGATTTAATGTTTTATCAAGCAGGTGGATGTTGTGAAGGAACGCAGCCACAATGTTTTGAAAAGGGCGGTTATTACCAAAGGATGGGCGATGTCTGCATCGGAACAATTGAAGATACAGAGTTTTGGGTAGATAAAGATTTATTCGAATACTGGAAACATGCTCATTTTACTTTAACTGTAATTGATGCATTTGGTGTTGGTGGTTTTTCTTTGGAAACGCCCTTAAAAAAAACTTTTCAAATTGAATATAGAATTTTTACGGAAGAAGAGGAAAAGGATTTGGAACCGGTTAGTTTTATAGAATAGGTTCTGAGATTCTAATTATCATAATATCAGCAACTTATAAAAAAAAATCAATTAACAAATAACAACTGATATTGTTTGGGTGTAATACCTTCGTGTTTTTTAAATAATCTTATAAAATAATTGGCATCTTCAAAACCGGATAAATAGCAAACTTCATTGATTTGAATTCCGGGATTTTTGAGTAATTTTTTGGCTTGTTTTATTTTTTCGTTCAAAACATATTCAATCGGACTCATGCCTAATTCACGTTTGAAGAAACGGTAGAAAGAGGCGCTGCTCATACCTGCTTTATCACTTAGACTTTTTAAACTCATATTTTGGCTTAAATTTTCTTTAATGAATTCCGTAACTTCGTTAATAGTATTATTTTGTTGAAGAACAGTTCCTTCATCAATAGATTTTACCGTTTGGGTTTGAATAATTCTGATCAGTAATTCTTGTAAAGTTAAGTCGGCAAGTGCATCTTTGGTTATCGAAGTACTCATACATTCCTTAATAAGTTTGTTGATGGTTGTCGCCATATCCACATTATTATAAAAGAAATAATTTTGATAGTTTAACTGCCAGAATTGATTTCTTTCTTTTGGATAACGCTCGTTTAAGTAATTTAAAATCTCGGTAATTTTAGATTGTTCAATTGCTAAAGCCAGACATTGTGTGGGATTGTTTCTGGATGCTTCCGGAAAATCAATTTTCATTTCAACATTCGAAGGAACAATTCCCGTTTCTCCTGGTAAATAATCAAATTCAGGATCATCAAAAAAGTGCATGATTTTTTTTCCTCTCAACATGCTGGTTACGACCAGATCATTAAATTTTAGCGGAACTGATTTTGAAGATTCGTAAGTTTCAAAAAGATTTAATTCACAATGATTTAAGTTGTAAATCGTTCTGTTCTCAACGAGCGTTTTTAATGATTTCTCTTTTGATAGTTGAAGCGGATTAACTAAAAATCGTTGGTTTTTCATTAGAATTAAATTTTAAGTGGAAGGCTTAAATTTAATCAAAAAGAACGACAGAAACTTAGATTTAACGTTTATTTAAATCAGCTCCTCCACATGTTTTTTGATGTTTTCAGAAATCTTTTTTGTCGGCAAATCGTTTTCGTCATCACCAAACGGGTCCTCAATTTCTTCTGCAATAAGCTCTAAACTAGCTAATACATAAAAGATAAAAACCACAACCGGAGCCACATAAAATCCCAGACTTATAGAATATCCAAATGGCAAAGTCATTGTATAAAAGAAAATGAATTTTTTAATAAAAGCACTGTAGGAGTAGGGAATAGGCGTATTCTTAATTCTTTCACACGCTCCGCAAATATCTGTAAACGACTGCAATTCTTCATTAATAATAATCAACTGATCGCCGGTAATCTTTTTTTGATCATACAAATCATTGATTTTATGAAACATTATTCTTTTTACCTGATTTGGTTTGTGCTTATGATGATCAATTTCTAAGTCGACGCCTTCAAAAAGCTGTTTACTGGTCTCATCATCTTTAAGGTGTGCGTGCAAAATATTTGCGTACATTGGAATGAATTTTCTAAAAAACTTCCTGTCATTTTCATCCTTAAGCATTGCCGAAAGTTTGATTGCCAGATTGCGGCTGCTGTTTACCAGACCGCCCCATAATTTTCTGCCTTCCCACCAGCGATCGTAAGCGGTATTAGTTCTAAAAACCAATAATAACGAAATTACAAAACCAAGCATTCCGTGCATGATGGGAATGTTATGAATGTAATCGTTTTTGCCAAATTTAAAATATTCTACTTCAAGATAGCCCACTACCGCAGCATAGATACCAATAGCAAGCATTATAGGCAATAACTTTCTGACTGTATCAGATTTGTGAAAATGGAATATGAAAGTAAACCAGTCTTTTGTATTATAGGAGATCATTAAAATTTGTTTTGTAAACAAATTTAATTTAAAAATTAATATTTCCTGCTAATTCTTTTAAAGCAATTTCAGATAATTTTGCCTCATATTGTGCATTGCTGTAGCGCACTTTTGCATTTACATAATTAAGCTGGGCAGTTCTGAAATCAATTGTTGTTATGGTTCCAATTCTGAATTTATCCAAAGTAATATCCAGATTTTGTTTGGCAATTGCTTCGTTGTTTTCTTCCAGATCAATTAATTCTAAGTTTGTTAAATACGTTTGAAAAGCAGTGCTCAATTGCGTGTTCAAAATCAGACTTTGCTGTTCGATTGCAATTTGCGTATTTTCGATTTGCAATTTGGCAACTTTTTCATTTCGATGCTGATTAAAACCGTCAAATATATTTAGCGTTGCATTAAATCCATAATTTAAACCTCTTGACGATGCCGCACTTGTAAATCCTAAACTCGACTGACTATCGGCAAAATTATAGCCCGAAGTTAAATTTACAACCGGATAACGGTCGGCACGTACTTGTTTTAACTGCAATTCTGCAATGCGTTTGTTAATGACCTGAGCTTCCAGCGCGGGATTTTGTTTTTGTGCCAAATCCATTAAATTGGCTAAAACCAAAGTGCTGTCGACCGTAACCAAATCAAAAACTTTAAAATCAATTTTAGGATCACGTGCCAGGTGCTGGTTCAATAAAATCTTCGCATTTGCATACGATTCCTTTTGTCTCAGCAAAGCGACCTGATCAGAATTTAAATCTACCTGAGCATTTAAAACCTCTAATTTTGAAGCTTTTCCAATACTGAAACGGTTTTGTGCCAAGGTTAACCTTTGTTTCGAAATTACTATTGTAGTATCTAAAGCCGATAGTTGCTGCTGCTGCTGCACCAAATCGTAATAAGTGGAATTGACCTGACCAATTTTCATCAAAACCGTTCTTTTTAACTCAGAATCTCCCAGTTTTTGAAGCTCTTTTAACTGATCTAATCTTGCAAACATTTTCATTCCGTCAAACACCGTCCAACCCAGGGTAACGCCATAATTTAAACTATTATTTTTGGCATTATCCAAAGATGTAGAAGTTCCATCCTGACGCGTCTGTGACGAGTTTTGAATGCTGTTATTATCTACAATCGAAGCCGTTGCAACCGGTAACATTCCTGCGTTTCCAATAGTTACATTGGTCTCGTTTATTTTGTTGTTATTTTTTGCAATCTTAATTTCAAAGTTATTCTCCAATGCTATTTTCATGGCATCTTCAATAGTAAGAACTACTTGTGCATTTGTTTTAATCACACACAATAGTACTAGTAAGCTGCTAAATAAAATTTTAATGTTCATATTGGTTTTCTTTTGCCCTAAATTCCTAATTTTAAAATTTAATGAATTCAGAGCCAATAAATTATTTATTACTTTCTCTTTCGTATTCTTCAATATGATCAAATTCAGGATAATGTTTTCTTGCTTTAGACCACATTAAATAAATTGCCGGAATTACAAAAAGCGTTAACGCTAATGAAAAAATAGTTCCTCCAACAATTACAACTCCCATTCCAATTCTACTTGTAGAAGCAGCTCCAAGTGACATTGCAATTGGTAAAGCTCCTAATGCGATCGCTAAACTCGTCATCAAAATTGGACGTAAGCGCGCTTCTGAAGCTTCTAAAATTGCTTCTAGTTTTGGTTTGCCCTGTTCTCGTAATTGGTTGGCAAATTCTACGATCAAAATTCCGTTTTTGGTTACCAGACCAATAAGCATTACGGTACCAATCTGGCTAAAAATATTCCATGTCTGGTTGAATAACCATAAAGAAAATAATGCTCCGGCAACTGCCATTGGTACAGTTAAAATAATAATAAGAGGATCTATAAAACTTTCAAACTGAGCCGCTAAAATTAAAAATATTAGTAATAAGGCCAATCCAAAAGCGAAAGAAGTGTTCGAACTGCTTTCAACAAAATCACGAGATTCTCCACTTAAGTCTGTTGTAAAACTTTCATCCAGAACTTTAGCTTTTATTCTATCCATCTCCTGAATACCATCGCTAATACTTTTGCCCGGCGCTAAACCTGCAGCAACAGTAGCCGACATATAACGATTATTGTGATACAATTGCGGCGGATTACTTTGTTCTTCCACTTTTACCACGTTATCCATCTGGATCAACTGACCTGATTTGTTTCTCACAAACATCGAAGTTAAATCCAGTGGTTTCGAACGGTCTTTTTGATCAAACTGACCAATTACCTGATATTGTTTTCCGTTTTTGATGAAATACCCAAAACGCTGCCCGCTTAAAGAAAGCTGCAGAGTCTGAGCAATATCCATGATAGAAATTCCTAGACTTTCGGCTTTTTCACGATCGATGCTTACGTTGATTTCAGGTTTATTAAATTTTAAATTGACATCAGTTGTAGAAAAAACATCGCTTTTACCCACTTCATCCATAAAAGCAGGGATTTTTTCTCTTAGTTTTTCAAAAGTTGGCGCCTGAATAATATATTGAATAGGAAGTCCGCCACGTCTGTTTACTGCAATTGTAGGCTGCTGAATTACAGATGTTTTAGCGTTTGGATATTTTTTAGTCCACTTGTTTAGTTTATCAGCAATATCTTTTTGAGATTTGGCTCTTTCACCTGGTTCTTTCAACGAAAGTCTGATAAAACCGGAATTAGTTGCAGAACCTCCTGAACCTCCTGCGGTAATTACTAAACTCACTTTTTTCTCCGGAATAGAATCATCAACCAGTTTTGACATTTCCTGCATAAAACGGTTCGTGTATTCATACGATGAACCTTCAGGAGTGGTCATACGCATCGTTACAGAACTACGGTCATCATAAGGAGCCGTTTCTTTTGGCAGAATCGTAAAAAACAAATAAATCAAACCAAAGCAAGCAATTAAAATTGGAAAACTGAGCCATTTTTTAGCGATGAAACGCTGTAATGATTCGGCGTAACCACTATTTAATTTTTCGAAAAAAGGTTCTGTTTTTATATAAAATTTCGATTTTTTCTGCTCGCCACCCTTCATTAAATATGCATTCAACATTGGCGTTAAAGTCAGCGATACAAAGGCAGAAATTAATACCGCCGCACCTATTACAACCCCAAATTCCCGAAATAAACGACCAACGAAACCTTCGAGGAAAATAACAGGTAAAAATACCGCAGCAAGTGTTACCGAAATAGAAATCACGGCATAAAAAATCTCGTTTGATCCTTTGATAGCAGCTTCAATTGGAGACATTCCTTCTTCGACTTTTTTGAAAATATTTTCGGTAACCACAATTCCGTCATCAACCACCAAACCGGTTGCCAAAACGATAGCCAATAAAGTTAATACGTTGATAGAGAATCCGAAAAGCCACATAATAAAAAACGTAGCAATCAACGAAACCGGAATGTCAATTAAAGGCCTGAAAGCAATAGCCCAGTCTCTAAAAAACAAATAAATAATAATGATTACCAGAATAATAGAAATTCCCAAAGTCTCAGCAACCTCTAACACTGATTTCTTAACAAACATCGTATTATCAAGTGCAATATTTAGTTTTATATCTTTTGGAAGATCTTTTTTTAAAGCGTCATATTTTTTGTAAAATTCTTTAGAAATATCAAGATAATTGGCTCCGGGCATTGGTACAATCGCCATACCAATCATTGGAAGCCCTGATGAAGTTAAAGAAGTTTCGATATTTTCCGGACCTAATTCGGCACCGCCAACATCGCTTAAACGAACAATCTTATCTCCATCGGTACGAATAATTATATTGTTAAATTCTTCTGGAGTAGAAAGATTTCCGATCGTTTTTACGGTTAGTTCTGTATTGTTTCCGGTTAATTTTCCTGATGGTAATTCTACGTTTTGTGCATTTAAGGCGTCTCGAACATCAGAAACCGTGCAATTGTAGGCATTTAATTTGATAGGATCAATCCACAAACGCATAGCGTAACGCTTTTGACCCCAAATTTGAACACCACTTACTCCGGGAATGGTTTCTAAACGCTGTGAAATGACATTTTCAGCATAATCACTTAATTCTAATGAACTCCTGCTGTCGCTTTGAACAGTCATAGAAATAATCGATTCACTATCGGCATCCGCTTTTGATACAACCGGCGGTGCATCGATATCCTGCGGTAAATTTCTAACGGCCTGCGATACTTTATCACGAACATCGTTCGCGGCCTCTTCCAGATCTTTGTCTAAGTTAAACTCAATGGTAATATTGCTGCTTCCCTGATTACTTGACGATGTAATATTTCGAATTCCGTCAATCGCGTTTACAGCTTTTTCAAGAGGTTCAGTAATTTGTGATTCTATAATATCAGAATTGGCTCCGGTGTAATTGGTTCTAATCGAAACCTGCGCCGGGTCGATCGAAGGAAATTCACGAACACCCAAAAATGTGTAACCAATGAAACCGAATAAAATAATCAAAAGATTCAGTACAATAGTTAAAACAGGTCTTTTTATGCTTGTAGTTGATAAACTCATGTGAGATTTTTGGATTTTAGATTTTAGAGTTCAGACTTTGAATAGAGAAAACAGAATAAAGAGAATAGAAGAAAGAAAATTGAATAAAAACTTTTATAACTCATAATTCAACACTCAACACTTATAACTCAAAACTACTTTTTAACTTGAACTTTTATTGGAGCTTCATTTTTCAGCGACATCACGCCACTTGTTATTAAAGTATCACCCGCTTTTAATCCTGATAAAATCAAAATAGAAGCATCTGTTCTTGTGGTGGCTTCTACCATAACTTCTTTGGCTTTGCCCATATTGGCAATATATACTTTTTTACCATCCTGTACGGGCACAATAGCCTCTGAAGGAATGACAATAGCATCTTTAATAATATTTAATGGCAGCTTTACATCTGCAAAAGTTCCAGGAAAAAGTTTTCCATCAATATTATCAGCAATAGCACGAACTTTTAGAGTTCGCGTTGCAACTTCAACTTCCGGTTCAATAGCATAAATTTTTGCAGTATATATTTTGTCTGATCCTGAAACAGAAAAATCAATTGTTGAACCTGATTTTACCTGCGAAGCATATTTTTCAGGAATAGAGAATGTTATTTTTAATTTTCCGGTATTCACGAGTTTAGCTACCAAAACCGTTGGTGTAATATAAGTTCCCGGAGAAATGGAACGTAAACCTATTTTTCCTGAAAAAGGTGCTTTAACAGAAGTTTTGGCAATTTGAGCTTTTATTAATTGAGACTGTGCTTTCATTGAGGCATAATCTGCATTTGCAACATCAAATTCTTCCTGACTTATGGCTTCCTTTTGTAAAAGCAATTTCGCTCTTCTTTCGTTTTCGCCTGCCAGACCTTCCTTTGTCTGCGCTTGTTTAAGCTGTGCTCTTAATTCGATATCATTTACCTTAAAAAGAACCTGACCTTTATTTACGTAACTTCCTTCTGTAAAATAAATCCCTTCGACGATTCCCGAAACTTCACTGTGAATTTCAATTTGTTCATTTGCTTCAATCGATCCCGATAGCGATAAATTATTATCAAAAGTAGAAGTCTGAACCACTAATCCGGTTACGGTTGTTGGTCTGTCTTTATCGCCGGTTTTTTTAGATTCGTCATTTTTACTTTTGTTGGATATTACTCTGTAAGCAATAAATCCTCCAAGTACTATTATAATAAGAGCGTAAACTAGGTTTTTTACTTTCATAAAAATTGAGGTAAATATATATTTTTGGTGTTTTTAGTAACCGGCAAATTTAACTTTTTGTATTGAAATCAAAAGGCGTTATCTTTTATTTAACACTTCAATTACAATAAATTTAAACGGCTGTTTAATAGTTATTCGGCAAACTTTTCTATTTAGACAAGTTTTATGATAAAAGGTTTAAATTCAAATTTTATTTTTTTTGTTAAAGTTAACAAATTATTAGTTAATTACTTTTTAAAACATTTAAAATCAATAATTTAGAGATTGTCTAGCAGAAATGTTTTTGATACAATAAGATTTAAATTTTTAAATTCCAAATCCAATCTCATGACTTTGTTACTTTGAACCTCTGAAACTTGTCTTAGAAAAAACTTAGCATCTTAACTAATATAATTCCAAATATTTTTCTTTTTCGTTAATTCGATAAAAACAGCTTTCAGGGTTGCATGTTCCGGTTTTTGGAGCGGAGCATCATTTTTTAGAATCATTATGGCATAATTTCTGGCTAGAGCCAAAATATCACGATCACGCACAATGTCAGCGATTTGAAGGTTTAAAACGCCGCTTTGCTGTGTTCCCATCAAATCACCTGGACCGCGAAGCTTTAAATCGACTTCGGCAATTTCGAAACCATCGTTCGTTTGCACCATTGTTTCCATTCTGGTTTTACTGTCAGAGCTTAATTTATGGCTTGTCATTAAAATACAATAACTTTGTTCAGCGCCACGACCTACGCGTCCGCGCAATTGGTGAAGCTGCGATAAACCAAAGCGTTCTGCACTTTCGATAATCATAACGCTGGCATTTGGTACATTTACGCCCACTTCAATTACCGTGGTAGCAACCATAATATTAGTTTTTCCTTCAGAAAAGCGTTTCATTTCGGCATCTTTATCCGCAGGTTTCATTTTTCCGTGCAAAATAGAAATTGAATAGTGCGGTAATGGAAAATCTCGTGAAATACTTTCGTAACCGTCCATTAAATCTTTAAAATCCATTTTTTCAGATTCCTGAATCAACGGGTAAACAATATAAATTTGTCTTCCTTTTGCAATTTCATCTTTTAGGAATTTCCATACTTTTAATCGGTTACTATCAAAACGGTGAACAGTTTGAATAGGTTTTCTGCCAGGAGGCAATTCATCAATTACAGAAATATCGAGGTCGCCATATAAACTCATTGCCAAAGTGCGCGGAATAGGAGTAGCGGTCATAACCAAAACGTGTGGAGGAATTTCGTTTTTCTTCCACAATTTAGAGCGCTGTTCAACACCAAAACGATGTTGCTCATCAATTACAGCCAAACCTAAATTTTTGAATTTTACTTTATCTTCCAATAAAGCATGTGTTCCAATTAAAATATGCAAACTACCGTTTTCGAGTTCTTCATGAATGATTTTTCGGGCCGAAGTTTTAGTTGAACCTGTTAATATTTTGATATTGATGTTCAATGTTTCGGCAAGTTCTGATAAGCCTATAAAATGCTGATTGGCCAAAATTTCTGTTGGTGCCATTAAACAAGCCTGAAAACCATTGTCAAGCGCCAAAAGCATGCTCAAAAAAGCAACAATCGTTTTTCCTGAACCCACATCTCCCTGCAGCAATCGGTTCATTTGAGCGTTACTTCCCATATCTGAACGGATTTCCTTAACCACTCGTTTCTGTGCATTTGTTAAATCAAATGGCAAATGATTTTGGTAAAATTCATTGAAAAATGCACCTACTTTAGTAAACGGATGTCCCTTTATTTTGTGCTTCCTAATTAAATTTTTAGTGATTAACTGCAATTGAATAAAGAATAATTCTTCAAATTTTAATCGAAATTGGGCTTTCGCCAAAGCATCGGTACTTTTAGGAAAGTGAATGTTGAACAACGCTTCTTTTTTCGATATCAGTTTTAATTCTTCGACTAGATAAGCAGGAAAAGTTTCTGAAAATAAAGCCTGGGTTTCAATAAACAATTGCTGCATTAATTTATTGATGGTTCGGTTTGAAATGCCACGATTCGTTAAAGTTTCTGTTGAAGGATAAACGGGCTGCATCGCTGACCGAAGACTTTTTTCATGCTCACTTAACAACTCAATTTCCGGATGTGCCATACTAAACTGACTTCCGTAAAGCGAACATTTTCCAAAAATTACACAAACTTCATTCAGTTTCAAACTCTCCCGAACCCATTTATGTCCCTGAAACCAGTTTAGGTCAATTTGCCCGGTATCATCCACGAAAGTGGCAACAAGCCGCTTTTTATTTTTAGCAAATTCAACTGTTTTGACATTGATGATTTTACCAATAATCTGAACTTCTGATCCTGTATTTTGAAGCTCATTTATTTTATAATAACGCGTTCTGTCAATGTACCTATTCGGAAAAAAATTAATTAAATCTCCATATTTATGAATGCCCAGTTCCTTACGAAGCAGCTGACCACGACTTGGGCCAACACCTTTTAAGTATTCAATTGGGGTTTCAAGGAGATTGTTGGACATTAATAACTTTAGATTTTAGATTGTTGATTTTAGATTTTAGAAAACAGAGTATAGAATAAAGAGAATAGATTTTTGTCTATGTTCCTTATTCTATACTCTATTTTCTTTCTGGTTTGGAAAAGCGAAGATAGATTTTAATTGGGAAATTTGAAAACGAATTATAATAGAAAAAAAGTAGGAAAAATATTGTATTTTGCTTTTTATTTGTATTATTGTAAGATTAATTTGATTTAGAATAACCATTAAACCAACTACAATGAATTATAATTTTTTTTATTTGCTATTTTTTTCATGTTTTTTATTATCGAGTTCAAATTTATCGGGTCAAAGTAAAAATGTTTCCATTTTGTCAATAGAAAATACAGACAAAAGCATTGATTTGTTATATGAAAAAAGAAATCCGGGAAATTATACCTTAACCCTTGAATTTTCAAATGTAGATAATTGTAATATTCCGGCATATGAAAAAGTAATAAGCGAAAGTTCAGGGTTTCTTATGAAATTGCAGCCATTAAATAAAAATCAAAATATTAGTTATTCGTTGAAATATTATTCAACTTTAGGCGCAATAAATAGTAAGATTGATAGCCTGTATCGTTACATACTTCCTTTTAAAAAAGACAAAAAAATAGAAATATTTGAAGCAGAATATGTCGGTCAAAAATATTTTGATTTGGAAAAATCTCCAGATTGGAAATCTTATGCAGTAGTTTCAAATATGCCCGATACTGTCTGTAGTATGAGAAAAGGAATTGTGGTTTTGATAAATAATCAATATAATGACAACTCAACCTTAGATGCGCAATTTACTTCCAGAAGAAATAAAGTTGTGATTGAGCATGAAGATGGAACTTTTGCAATGTATAAAGGCTTTAAAAAGAATGGAATTTTTGTAGAGACTGGACAAATAGTTAATCCACAGACTGAATTGGGAATACTTGAAAAATACAATAAAAAATATTATAGATTGGATTTTAATTTTTATTATTTGTCTCAGAATGTTCTTAATACACAAAACGAAAACTTGTCATTTAACGATAAAAATATATACCGATATTTTATACCTGTTTTTTACACTCAGGAGGGAGAAAGGTACATACAATCTGGTAAAGAATATACCGTTTCTGTAAATGAAAATTTTGATTGAGAATTTAAAAGCTAAAAGAAAGAATTTAATTTAAAAAGTGTTCTTTTAAAGTGATAACGTTTCTCTAATTTTTCCAAAGCTTTAAAAACAATATCTTTGAATTTTAAAGCTTTAATATTAATTTGATGTTAAATTTAGTACGATAAATACGCAACTATTTCATAAAAGGAAACTCTTGATAATAGATTAAACCTTAAAACTCAATAAAAATGAAAAAGTTTTTACTTTTATTTACCTTTCTTTTTGCAATTGTTTCCTGTTCAAATAATGATTCAGATAATGTTGCAGCATCTGATCATTATGGAAAATGGATTCAGTTTGTGGAAGCTCCGTATATTAATGATGCATCTTCAACGCAGTTTTCGTATAAATTTAATAGAGATAATACATTTACAAAGACACGAAATTATGATAATAAGATTACGGTTTTATCAGGAACTTTTAAAATAGGAACTGCCGAAAATACCAATGTTTTTGTTTTAACCTACAAAGAGCAAAACCCTTTAATATCAAACTGTACCGGAGGTTTGCAAGAGAGTTTTACTTTAGATAAATCGGGTCATCTTAATGATAATGCGGGTGCATGTGATCGTTATGGAAAATACAAAAAAGCAAAATAAAAAGCGTAAGTTTGCTAAATAATTAAAAGTATTCAGTTTTTAAAATTGAATACTTTTTTCTTTTAAAATACTTTTATATGGCAACTCACTTAGCACTTTTACGTGGCATTAACGTTTCGGGACATAACATGATGAAAATGGAAGCGTTGAAAACCATGCTGGAAAATATTGGTTTTCAAAACGTAAGAACCTATTTGCAATCCGGAAATGTATTTGTGGATAGTGAAGAAGAAGCGTCAAAAGTAGGTTTTATAATCAAACAGGAAATTTTTAAGGTTTTCGGGCATGAAGTTCCGACGATTGTCATTACCAAAAAAGATCTCGAATTGTGTTTTGAAAACAATCCTTATTTTAAAGAAAAAGATATCGATACCAAAAAGCTGTATGTTGCTTTTGTATCGACTATTTTGAAAAAAGAAAATATAAATGACTTAAAAATCAGTCAGTTTAAACCAGATGAAGCAAGTATTGACGGCAACAGAATTTTTATTAAATACGATGTTGGCGCCGGAAAAACAAGATTAGAAGGTAAATATATTGAGAAAAAACTGAATGTTACAGTAACAATGCGAAACTGGAACACAGTAACGAATTTGCTTACTATGTATAATGAGTAAGATTTTTTGCCACCCTGACAGACGACTATTTAGGTACTAAGTCGCAATACCAAAAGCCAAAATCAAATGCATCAGTTGCTTTGTTGTCGCAGGCTGTATTTGCTGTTTCTTCGGTTTTCGGTTTATCATATTTGCGATAAACAATTTCTCCAATTTCAAAATTTATTGGTTTTGAAAAAATGGGTCCGTCAAAAGTAAAAGTATGAAACTCACCGTTTTCTCCGCATACGTCTACATTCTCAGGCAAATCGTTGATAAAATCCTGATCAATAATTCGTCCCACAAAGCTTTTGTCTAAATAACGTTCGTTTACACAAACCACAATAGTTTTAAATCCTAACAAAATAAACTCCTGAATTAAATCTTTTGTTGGAATTTCCCATATTGGAAAAACGGCGGTAAAATCTAATTTTGCTAATTGATCTTCACGATATTTACGCAAATCCTCCAAAAAGATATCCCCAAAAACAGAATGAGTAATGCCTTCATTTTTTAATTCTATTAAGGTTTCTGTCATTACATTTTCGTAAACCTCCATGGATGGCATTTCTGGAATTTGAAGAATTTTTAATGGAATTCCAATACTTTTTGATTGTACCTCTAACAATTCAACGCGGACGCCGTGCATCGAAATTCGCTGAAATTGCTGATTGACGCTTGTTAAAAGATATTCAATTTGGTATTCCGAATTTTTTAAAATTTTGTGTAAGGTTAAAGCAGAATCTTTTCCGCTGCTCCAGTTAAATATTGCTCTTTTTGGTGTTTGCACAATGTTATAATTTTCTGTTGTAAACATACAAATTTCATTCGATTAGTTGATTAAACCTTTGTAACTTTGGGATTTTGCCCTAATCTATTTTCAATGAAATACATCCTACTGTTATTTACCACCTTTATATTTGCACAACAAACCCGGTTTGTCGATTTTAAATCGGTACAAGGACAATTACAACTGAATGCCAAAGACAAATTGGTTTCAGGATCTGTCGATTACCAATTTGAGGTTTTGAAGCCAATTGATACGATTAAAATAGATGCCAAAAGCATGGAATTTTCTAAGGTAGAGATCAATCAAAAAGAAGTTATTTATGTAAATACGGGTAAAGAGTTGCAAATTATTTACAATTTTCAGAAAGGGCAAAATAATTTGTCTTTTGATTATGTTGTAAAACCAAAACAAGCGTTATATTTTGTTGATATTGAAAATGCCGAAGTGCAAATCTGGACGCAGGGGCAGGGAAGATATACGAGCAATTGGTTTCCCAGTTTTGATGATGTGAACGAAAAAGTAATTTTTAATTTAGGAATTACATATAATAAAGAGTATCAGGTTGTGTCAAACGGAGTCTTAAAAGAGAAATCGTTAATTGGAGATTCATTTCATTGGCAATTTAAGATGCAAAACCCAATAAGTTCTTATTTGTTAATGCTTGCCATTGGAAAATATGATAAAAAAGAGTTGACTGCAAAATCAAAAATTCCGTTAGAGTATTATTTAGAACATAAAGATGCGAATCGTTTTGAGCCGACATATCGTTATTCGAAACGTATTTTTGATTTTTTAGAAAAAGAAATAGGAATTTCATATCCGTGGGAAATTTACAGGGAAATTCCGGTTCGCGACTTTTTGTATGCGGGAATGGAAAATACAACAGCAACACTTTTTGCAACGCGCTATGTTGTTGATTCAATAGGTTTTGAAGACCGAAGTTATACTAACGTCGATGCACATGAATTAGCCCATCATTGGTTTGGAGATTTAATCACAGCCGAAAGCAGCACACACCACTGGCTTCAGGAAGGTTTTGCTACTTATTATGCTGCACTGGCCGAAAGAGAAATTTACGGTGATGATTATTTTTATTCGAAATTGTACGATACGGCTCAACAAATAAAATTTGCTTCAAGAACTGATACAATCCCAGTTTTGAATGCAAAGGCAAGTTCTTTAACTTTTTATGAAAAAGGAGCCTGGACATTATTTGTTTTGCACGAGTCAATTGGGGATAAAGCGTTTAAGAAAGCCGTAAAAAGTTATTTAAAAAAGTATGCTTATCAAAATGTAAATACGCAGCATTTTTTTGATGAAATTAAAAAGGTTTCGAATTTTGATTTGGCTAAATTTCAAAAAACCTGGCTGGAAACTACTGCGTTTGATACACCAACTGCAAATGCTTTACTGAGCAAAAATAATGCAATCAAGATTCGGTTAAAAATTGATAAACTAAAAAAAACTCCACTTGCTGAGAAACAGGAATTTTTAAGAAATACCTTGAACTCAAATGTCTATTATGCAGTAAAAGAGGCAATTGTAGACCAATTAGAAAATGAAAAGTTTGAAGCAAAAAAAGAACTTTTACTTTTGGCTTTAAAAACCAATAATATCCAAATTCGTCAGGCTGTCGCGACTACTTTGACAAAAATCCCCGAAGATTTCAGAACAGAATACGAAACTTTGCTTAACGATAAATCGTATCAAACACAGGAAATTGCATTGTATTGGTTATGGAAAAACTTTCCGGACCATCGCGTGGAATATCTCGACAAATCCAAAAACTGGGTCGGTTTTAATGATTATAATCTTCGCACAATGTGGCTTTCTTTGGCATTATCTACTGCCGAATATAGTATCAACCGAGAAGATTTAATTGCAGAACTGATTGCGTTTTCGTCTACAAAATACGAAGCTACTACAAGACAAAATGCTTTGGAAAAATTAATCGCATTTAAAATAATTAATGATCAGGTTCTCAGTAATTTAGTTAGTTCCACGACACATCATATGTGGCAATTTTCAAAATTTGGAAGAGAAACTATTCGCTTTTTATTAAAAAAACCTGAAATGCGTGCTTCATTTGATAGAATTTTACCTAATTTGACCCCCGATGAACAATTTCAATTGAATCGTTTGTTGAAGGAATAGAGAATAGAAGCAAGAGGCAAGAGGTAAGATTGATCCGAATAGAATATAGAGAATAGAAGCAAGAGGCAAGAGTACAGATTTAATACAGATAAGAAAGTCTTTGCTCTTTATTCTTTTTTCTATTCTCTAAATAAATACAAAACCTACTATATTTTATGAGAGCATTGGTTATTTCCGGTGGTGGCAGCAAAGGCGCATTTGCCGGTGGTGTTGCACAATATTTAATAGAAGAAAAAAATCACAAATACGATTTATTTTTAGGAACTTCTACCGGAAGTCTGCTTATTCCGCATCTGGCTTTAGGACATATCAAGAAAATTCATTCTGTTTACACGAATGTTACAATGGCAAGTATCTTTAATATTTGTCCGTTTGTGGTAAAAAACAAAGATGGAGTTGATATCGTGACAATCAATCACTTTAATGTGATACGTCAGTTTTTTAAAGGAAAAAGAACTTTTGGCGAAAGCAAAGGATTAAAGAAATACATCAGAAATAATTTCAGCCTTTCAGATTTTAATAAGCTGAAAAAAATGAGTAATGATGTAGTGATCACCGTAACTAATTTTACTCGAAACGAATCAGAATATAAATCTGTAAAAGATTGTACGTATGAAGAGTTTTGCGATTGGTCGTGGATTTCCAGTAACTATGTTCCGTTTATGAGTTTGGTTGAAAAAGACAATTTTGAATATGGCGATGGCGGATTTTCAAGCCTTGTCCCGATTCGTGAAGCAATAAATCGCGGAGCCACAGAAATCGACGTGATTATCCTTGAAACAGAAGTTAATATGGACAAGATGGTTATTGGTAAGAACCCATTTTCTTTAATGATTGACTTGTTTCGAATTGCTTTAGATCAGGTCGAAAAACATGATATTGCTATAGGAAAACTTATGGCAAACAATAAAAATGTAAAACTTAATTTATATTACACTCCAACAAAACTTACAGATAACGCTCTTATTTTCAATAAGGAAGTAATGAAGGAATGGTGGGAACAAGGGTATGAATATGCCCAGAATAAATCTGAGGTTATGAGTGATAACAGATAGATTTTAAGATTTTAGATTTTAGATCTGTTTTACTCGATCTAAAATCTAAAATCTGATCCCGAAGTTTCAGAAACTAAAACTAAATTCTACCAAAGACCTGCAACTTCATTTTTAACATAACCCAAAGCCGCATTACTTGGAGACTGTTTCTCTAATAAATCGTTCAAAATCTTCTCTCTCAATTTATCTGCGTTTTCTACTCTGTCACTCATAGCAGCTTTACGAATGATTTGAATGGTTGAATTTTTTGCAGTCGTTATGATTGTCCAACATTCATCAGACATATAAATTTGCTGCGTTAAATTGTGTTCAAATTCTTGTTCGATTTGGTCGATTAAGCTGTTTTCGTAATCGTGTTTTTCGTTTGAAATTGGAGCAATTCTTATTAGTAATTTTGTCAGGTTGATGCGCTCTAAATATAAAGTCATACGCTCATATGCCTGTAAACGTATTGGTAAAGATTGTTTGTTATAGTCTCTGTTTAATAAAAAAGTTCTTTTTTTATCATTGTTTTTAATGTGTAATTCAAAAAAACCGTAAGCCACAAATCCGGTTATGATGGCTGGCAAAGTATAACTGGCTAATTCTATAATTCTTGTAAAATCCATTTGAATAATTTTTCAACAAAAATATACTTTTTGATGAGAAAACCACATTATTTTTATTGTAATAAATGAAACGGAAGCCTACTTTTGTGCACGAATACCAAAACAGCCCAAAACCCAAATTAAATGGAAACTTATATCATTGTTTTACTCTGTTTAGCGGCTTTTGCTGCAGGATTTATTGATGCAATAGTGGGTGGTGGCGGATTGATCCAAACACCAATGGGATTGGTTCTGCTGCCAAATTTACCGGTTTCAACAGTTATCGGAACTTTAAAATTACCGGCTTTTACCGGAACCTCCTTTGCTGCTTTTCAATACCTGAAAAAAGTGGTTATTCAGTGGAAGCTGCTTTTGATTATGATGTTTCTGGCAGTGCCTTCTGCATTTTTAGGATCTACAATCTTAACGATGGTAAGCAATGATTTTATGAAACCTTTGCTGCTTGTCGTGTTGTCTTTATTGTTTGTTTATACATATGCAAAGAAAAATTTTGGTCAGCACGTTGAAAAAGAGCATTCGGCTACAACTCAGATTATTTATGCTGTTGCTATTAGCGTAATAGTGGGTTTTTATGATGGATTTATTGGTCCGGGAACGGGAAGTTTTTTTGTGGTTGCTTTTATCGCGTTGTTGGGTTTTGATTTTTTGCACGCTTCCGCGAATGCCAAAATGGTAAATCTGGCAACGAATTTTGGTTCGATTTGCTTGTTTATGATAAAAGGAAAAATCATTTGGTCAATCGCTATTCCGATGGCCTTAAGCAACGGACTTGGTGGCTGGCTCGGTGCTAAATTGGCAATAAATAAAGGAAATGGTTTTATTCGAATTTTCTTTTTAGTTGTAGTAATTGGTACCTTGATTCGATTTGCATATGATGTGTTTTTTAAGTAAGATTCTGAGGTTCTGAGATGCTAAGGTTCTAAGTTTTTAACTTTGTTATTAAATAAAAAGTGCACTATAAGAAAAATCACCTTATTGTTTATTATTTTGCAGTAAGTTTTATAAAATGAAAAAGGATAATACTTTAAAGAAGTTGAATGAAGAGCTTCAAAAAAGCTAAGAAGATATAAAAACTGTAAGAACTATCTATTTTTCTGAGTTTAAAGCAAGCCTAAGATCTTCTATAATACCTACAATTTGTAATGTTGATAAATAATTTTTAATGTTTAACAAAAAAACTTAGAACCTTAGCATCTTAGCAACTTTCTAAAAAAAAGCCAATTGTTTTTTATCTAGCCCCGATAGAGGCGGTATCCTCGCAGTGAAACGGAGAGATATATCCGAAAGCGGGAAACCATGTTTAAATAAATGCCTATTATTTCGCTTCAAAAAAATCTTCTAATCTTAGAACCTTAGTACCTTAGGAACTTTATTTTATAATTCTTATTTTTGCATAAAAGGAGAAAAAATTTCATGCAAAAATATATTGACCAGCTCAACGAAGCGCAAAGAGAACCCGTTTTAAAGAAAGACGGGCCAATGATTATTATTGCTGGTGCAGGATCTGGAAAAACCCGTGTTTTAACGATTAGAATTGCTTATTTGATGGCGCAGGGTGTTGATGCATTCAATATTTTGTCGCTTACTTTTACAAACAAAGCAGCTCGTGAAATGAAGCACAGGATTTCGGATATTGTGGGAGCGACAGAGGCGAAAAACCTTTGGATGGGAACTTTTCACTCGATTTTTGCACGTATTTTACGTTCAGAATCAGAGCATTTGGGATATCCTTCTAACTTTACTATCTACGATTCACAGGATTCACAACGACTTATTTCTTCTATTATTAAAGAAATGCAGCTGGATCGTGATATTTATAAACCAAAGCAGGTTTTAGGCCGAATTTCGAGTTACAAAAACAGTCTGATTACCGTTAAAGCATATTTTAATAATCCTGAATTGGTTGAAGCCGATGCAATGGCAAAAAAGCCAAGACTTGGAGAAATTTATCAGCAATATGTAGAGCGCTGTTTTAAAGCGGGAGCAATGGATTTTGATGACTTGTTGTTGAAAACCAATGAATTACTTACTCGTTTTCCGGAGGTTTTGGCGAAATATCAAAATCGTTTCCGTTATATTCTGGTCGATGAGTACCAGGATACAAATCACTCTCAGTATTTAATTGTTAGGGCTTTATCTGATAAATTTCAGAATATTTGTGTGGTTGGAGATGATGCGCAGAGTATTTATGCTTTCCGCGGTGCGAATATTAATAATATTTTGAATTTCCAGAAGGATTATGAAGGTGTTGTAATGTTTCGTTTGGAGCAAAATTACCGTTCGACCCGAAATATTGTTGAAGCGGCAAACACTATAATGGAGCATAATAAAACCAAACTGGATAAAGTAGTTTGGACGGCAAATGATTTTGGTGCAAAAATTAAAGTTCACCGCAGTTTGACCGATGCAGAGGAAGGACGTTTTGTTGCGAGTACGATTTTTGAACAGAAAATGCAAAATCAACTGCATAATGGGGCTTTTGCAATTTTGTATCGTACTAATGCACAGTCACGTGCAATGGAAGATGCTTTGAGAAAGCGTGATATTCCGTATCGAATTTATGGAGGATTATCGTTTTACCAACGTAAGGAAATAAAAGATGTTTTATGTTATTTGCGTTTAGTCATTAACCCAAAAGATGAGGAAGCTTTGATTCGTGTAATCAACTATCCGGCACGCGGAATTGGTGATACTACAGTTGAAAAACTGACTATTGCAGCCAATCATTATAAACGCTCTATTTGGGAAGTAATGGTCAATATTGATAAAATTGATTTAAAACTAAATACCGGAACAAAGAATAAACTGAACGATTTTGTGACAATGATTCAGAGTTTTCAGGTTATTAATCAAAATCAGGATGCTTTTTACATTACCGATTATGTAGCCAAAAAAACAGGTTTGGTTCAGGAGTTAAAAAAAGATGCCACACCGGAAGGAATGGCTAAAATTCAGAATATCGAAGAACTTTTAAACGGTATTAAAGATTTTACAGAAGGACAAAAAGAAATTGACGGAGCAAGAGGCGCACTTTCTGAATTTATGGAAGATGTAGCACTTGCGACCGATTTAGATAAAGATACATCAGATGAAGATCGCGTGGCTTTGATGACGATTCACCTTGCAAAAGGACTTGAATTTCCACATGTTTTTGTTGTGGGAATGGAAGAAGATTTGTTTCCGAGTGCGATGAGTATGAGTACCAGAAGTGAATTAGAAGAAGAACGTCGTTTATTTTACGTAGCATTAACTCGCGCAGAGCATCAGGCGTATTTGACGTACGCACAATCGCGCTACCGTTGGGGAAAACTGACAGACAGTGATCCATCTCGTTTTATTGAAGAAATTGATCCGCAATATTTAGAATATTTAACACCTGCAGAAAGTAATTACCGTTATAAACCAATGATTGACGGAGATATTTTTGGAGATGTTGATAAATCAAAACTACGATTGGCAAAACCGGTTGGAGGAACTCCGCCAAGACATATTACAGATAATGAGCCAAAACCCGATCTAAATATTCGAAAATTAAAACCTGTTGCAGGAAACGCACCGACTTCTTCGGGAGCAAATTTATTTGACAGTAAGTTAACTGTTGGAAATGTTGTCATGCACGAACGTTTTGGAAAAGGGGAAGTTATTAACCTTGAAGGCGTTGGAGGTGATAAAAAAGCAGAAATAAAATTTGAGGTGGGTGGAATTAAAAAGCTATTACTTCGATTTGCAAAATTAGATATAATCGGCTAGAAAAAATAGCAGCAGGAAAATAGACTTTAGAACATTAATTTATTGAATTTATCTGTTTCTTAGTTGTATTTATTTTGCATAATAGTATTGTATACAATGAAGTTTTAAAAAGAATAAAGAATTATCTTTATTCTATATTCTAATCTCTTTATTCTAAAAAGAAATGGCTGAGTTCATAAAAATATATCCTGATAAACCTAGTGAAGCTGCAATTGCAAAGGTTGTAAAAGTGCTTCAAAATGGAGGTTTGATAATTTACCCAACAGATACTGTGTACGGTTTGGGTTGCGATATTACCAATTCTCGAGCATTAGAAAAAATTGCAAAAATTAAGGGAGTAAAATTAGAAAAAGCAAATTTTTCATTTATTTGCCATGATCTAAGTAATCTTTCAGATTATGTGCGCCAGATTGATACTTCTACTTTTAAAATTTTAAAGAGAGCTCTTCCTGGACCTTATACTTTTATTTTACCTGGAAATAACAATTTACCTAAGGAATTTAAAAAGAAAACTACTGTAGGTATTCGTATACCGGATAATAATATTGCTTTGGAAATTGTTAGAAAATTAGGAAATCCTATTGTTTCAACTTCTATTCGTGATGAAGATGACGTAATTGAATATACTACAGATCCGGAACTAATTTTTGAAAAATGGCAGAATCTGGTGGATATGGTAATTGATGGTGGTTACGGAGATAATGTTGGCTCTACAATCATTGATTTATCCGAGCATGAACCTGTAATTGTAAGGGAAGGAAAAGGAGATGTCGGAATTTTGTAAAAAAAAACTGAAATAGCATAAATATTTAAAATAAATAACTAACTTTATTATAGTTAAAATTTAGTTAGTTAATTTAAAAATAATGCTGTTCTTGATTTCTATTAATTGGTTATTAAAAAAGTTAAGAATAAAAAAAAGCAGGTCTAATGACCTGCTTTTTCTATTTTATAAGCTATGAAAAACAAGGAATTATTTCGCTTGTTTTTTCATTTCTTTTTCAATCATATCGTAGAACTGATCGATTTTTGGCATAACTACAATACGAGTTCTTCTGTTACGTCCTTTATTTTCTGGTGTATCATTTGCAACTAAAGGTACATATGAACTTCTACCGGCAGCAATTAATTTTGCAGGGTTAACACCAAGATCGTTTGTTAAAACACGAACGATTGAAGTAGAACGTTTAACACTTAAATCCCAGTTGTCTAACAAAACTCCGTTGCTTTTGTAAGGAACGTTATCTGTGTGACCTTCAACCATACATTCAAAATCAGGTTTGTCATTTACTACTTTTGCAACTTTAGCTAAAACACCTTTTGCTGCATCAGTTACTTCATAGCTACCGCTTTTAAATAATAATTTATCTGCGATAGAAATAAATACAACTCCTTTTTCAACATTGATTTCGATATCCGGATCGTTGATTCCAACTGCTCCTTTTAGACTAGTAACTAATGCTAAAGTAACGCTGTCTTTTTTAGTTAAAGCATCCTGAAGTCTAGAGATTTTTAAATCTTTTTCTTTTAAGCTTTCTAAAGATTTTTCAAGGTTTTCAGCTCCTTTTGTAGTTAATACAGTTAAATCTTTTGAACTATTTATTAAGTCTTGATTATGTTCTTTATAACTACTAGCGGTAGCTGCTAGTCCTGCTTTTTCTTCCAGACAAGAATTTAATTTAACTGTGCAAGAGTTTAATAAATCCTGGATTTCTTTGTTCTTAGCTTCTAGTGCTGCGTATTCCTTTTTCGACACACACGAAGTTAAGGCCATTAGTACTGTTAGTGCGATAACTATTTTTCTCATAGGTATTATATTTAATTAAACGTTGATTACAAATTTAGTTTTTAATATTTTGATTACTGTTAAAGATTTCTTTAAAAACACTCAATTTCTTAATGTAATATAAGTAAACGATACTTTTTACGGTATAGTATTGCTGTATTTGAAAATCTTTTCGTTCACGAATATATTTTAAAGATATACAATAAAATGAAAAATGTGCCTTTAAAATTGCAAAAGTATGCTCGAATTTTCCTTGTGTAAGAAAACGGATACCGGCAATTCCATCTAAGAGCATTCTAAATAAAATCACAAAAAACAATCTTTTTTTTGGGAGGTTTTTCACCAGCATTAAAAGAGAATTTCTGAAATTTAAGTAGGTTTTTCTAGGATTTCCCTGTTGTAAAGTTGCACCTCCAACATGATAAACTTTTGATTGTGAATTGTATTTTATAATGTGACCTTCATTTGCAGCGCGCCAGCATAAATCAATTTCTTCCTGATGTGCAAAGAAAGTCTCGTCAAAACCTTTTAATTCATCATAGACTTCTTTTCGAATAAAAAAACAGGCTCCCGACGCCCAAAATAATTCACAATCATCATCATATTGCCCGTTGTCTTTTTCAAGTGTATCAAAAATACGGCCTCGACAAAATGGATAACCGTATTTATCAATAAATCCACCGGCTGCACCAGCATACTCAAAATACTCTTTATTTTTAAAATCCAGAATTTTAGGTTGTACTATGGCTGTTTGTTTTTCAGCATCAAAAATTTCAATAATAGGCTGTAACCAATTTTGGGTTACTTCAATATCAGAATTAACCAAGGCATAAATTTCAGCATCAACTTCTTTTAAGGCATCATTATAACCTTTTGCAAAACCATGATTGCCACTATTTTTAATAATTTTTATCGCCGGAAAATTTTGCTTTACAAAATCAATAGAATTATCTGTTGATGCATTATCAGCAACATATATAGTGGCTTCCTCTGAAAATTGGATGATAGAAGGTAGAAATTGCTCTAGCAATTTTACTCCGTTCCAATTTAAAATGACAACAGCTATTTTATCCAAAAGTATTCTTTTTATAATTTATTAAATTTCTTTATAGTCTGGCAAACCAGTTAAAAACTCATATTTTTCGTTTTTAAAATCCATTTGACAATAGTAATGACTAAGGCCGTTTGTCACTTTCAAAAACCGTGCCTTCATTGTCATATTATAACGTGCAATCTGATCAAAAGTTGCCTGAGATATCCTTACTTCAGGTGCTTTACATTCTACCAATATATGTATAGAGCCATCAGAATTAAATACTACTACGTCATAGCGTTTTCGTAATCCATTGACTGTTAAAACTTTTTCAACATTTATGAGTGATTTAGGGTATTTTTTTTCATTCATTAGATAATGAACAACATGTTGACGAACCCATTCTTCAGGAGTGAGAATGATAAATTTTTTTCTGATTTCATCAAAAATAGACACTTTATTTTCGCTATTTTTGAATCGGAAATTATAGATTGGAAAATTTAATTGTTGCATGAAGCAAAAATATTAAAATAGTTTCAGGTTTCAGGTTTAAACTTGAAACTTTAAACTTGAAACAAAGATTTGAATGGATGAAGTTGTAAAAATTGTCAATGATATTAAAAACGGAAATATAAAACCGATTTATTTTTTGATGGGCGAAGAGCCTTATTACATTGATAAATTATCTGAATATATCGAGCAGAACGTTCTTTCTGAAGAAGAAAAAGGATTCAATCAAACGGTTTTATACGGCAGAGATGTTTCTGTAGAAGACATTGTTTCAACGGCCAAGCGCTATCCTATGATGGCTGACCGTCAGGTTGTTATTGTAAAAGAAGCACAAGACTTATCACGAACTATTGATAAAATAGAATCGTATGTAAACAATCCTATGGAAACTACGGTTTTGGTTTTTTGTTATAAATACAAAACACTTGATAAACGTAAAAAAGTTACGAAACTTTTAGCACAAAAAGGAATCGTTTTTGAAAGCAAAAAATTATATGAAAATCAGGTTGGTGATTGGATAAAACGTGTACTTGCAGGGAAAAAATACACAATTGATCCGAAAGCAAATGCTATGCTGGTAGAATTTTTAGGCACAGATTTGAGTAAAATAAATAATGAACTGGAGAAATTACAAATCATTTTGCCGCAAGGCACTGTAATTACACCACAACATATTGAGGAAAATATTGGCTTTAGTAAAGATTACAATGTTTTTGAACTTCGAAAAGCCATTGGTGAACGCAATCAGTTAAAAGCCTATAAAATTGCTGAAAATTTTGCTCATAATCCTAAAGAATATCCATTGGTAATGACAACCGGATTGGTTTTTGGATTTTTTGTTCAACTCTTGAAATACCATGGACTTAAGGATAAAAATCCTAAAAACGTAGCCTCAGTAATTGGCGTAAATCCTTATTTTTTAAAGGAATATGATTTGGCAATTAAGAATTATCCAATGCGAAAAGTGAGTCAGATCGTTGGTGCTTTGCGCGATGTTGATATTAAAAGTAAAGGGGTTGGAGCCAATGCTTTGCCACAATCAGATTTGCTAAAAGAAATGCTTTACAAAATATTTAATTAAGCCGTGAAAATTCACGATATTTGCCTTTCTAAAAAATTTACTACTTAAAATAATAATAACACGATTATGGGAATGAATAAAAATACCGTTTTAGGATGGGCTACTTTTATAATGATACTTATGGGATTGTTACTTATAGGTCTTGGCGCTTTTAGATACAGAGATGTTTCGGGCTGGGGATTTGTAGCGGTAGGTGTTGGTTTTTTTGCTAATGCATGGGTTTTCAATGCTTTAAAAGGTAGGGTTTAAGCTTTTCAATATCACTTGCAAAAAAAATGTTTGCAATATAAATGCCAGTTAAAATTAATAATTAAAATAAAAAATAAACAAAATGTCAGACGATAAGAAAGTAATTTTCTCAATGCAGAAATTGAGTAAAACCTATCAGGGAGCAGACAAACCAGTGCTTAAAAATATTTATTTGAGTTTCTTTTACGGAGCCAAAATTGGTATTTTGGGACTAAACGGTTCTGGAAAATCTTCTTTATTAAAGATTATTGCAGGAGTAGATAAAAATTATCAGGGTGATGTTGTTTTTCAACCGGGTTATACAGTTGGATATTTAGAGCAGGAACCAATTCTTGATGATTCTAAAACCGTTATCGAAATTGTTCGTGAAGGAGCTGCTGAAACAATGGCAGTTTTAGAAGAATACAACCAGATTAATGATTTATTCGGTCTTGAAGAAAACTATTCTGATCCTGATAAAATGGATAAGTTGATGGATCGCCAGGCAGCTTTACAAGACAAAATTGATGCACTTGGCGCTTGGGAAATTGACACAAAACTAGAAATTGCCATGGATGCTTTGCGTACGCCGGAAGGAGATACGCCTATTAAAAACCTTTCAGGAGGAGAGCGCCGTCGTGTTGCTTTATGTCGTTTGTTGTTGCAACAGCCTGATGTATTGCTACTTGATGAGCCTACCAACCACTTAGATGCTGAGTCTGTACTTTGGTTAGAGCAGCACTTAGCGCAATATGCCGGAACTGTAATTGCTGTTACGCACGATAGATATTTCCTGGATAATGTTGCAGGTTGGATTCTTGAGTTAGATAGAGGAGAAGGTATTCCATGGAAAGGGAATTACTCTTCTTGGTTAGACCAGAAATCTAGCAGAATGGCGCAAGAAGAAAAAGTAGCTTCAAAACGCAGAAAGACCTTAGAGCGTGAGTTAGACTGGGTTCGCCAGGGAGCAAAAGGACGCCAGACGAAGCAAAAAGCACGTTTACAGAACTACGACAAATTATTAAACGAAGATCAAAAACAACTGGATGAAAATCTGGAAATTTATATCCCGAATGGTCCTCGTTTAGGAACCAATGTTATTGAAGCTAAAAATGTTGCCAAAGCTTTTGGAGAAAAATTATTGTATGATAATTTAAACTTTACTTTGCCTCAAGCAGGAATCGTTGGAATTATCGGGCCAAATGGTGCTGGTAAATCAACCATTTTCAAAATGATTATGGGCGAGCAAGCTACGGATAGTGGAGAATTTTCAGTTGGAGAAACTGTAAAAATAGCTTACGTAGATCAATCTCACTCTAATATTGATCCGAATAAATCAATCTGGGAAAACTTTGCCGATGGTCAGGAATTGATTATGATGGGAGGGAAGCAAGTAAACTCAAGAGCATATTTATCACGTTTTAACTTTGGTGGTGGAGAACAAAATAAAAAAGTTTCAATGTTGTCCGGTGGAGAGCGTAACCGTTTACACTTAGCAATGACTTTGAAAGAAGAAGGAAACGTTCTTTTATTAGATGAGCCTACGAATGATTTAGATGTAAATACACTTCGTGCACTTGAAGAAGGTTTGGAGAATTTTGCTGGTTGTGCCGTAATTATTTCGCACGACAGATGGTTCTTAGACAGAATTTGTACGCACATTCTGGCTTTCGAAGGAGATTCTGAAGTTTATTATTTTGAAGGAGGTTTCTCAGAATATGAAGAAAACAAAAAGAAACGTTTAGGTGGAGATTTAACTCCAAAACGTTTGAAATACAGAAAGTTAATTAGATAAATTTCAAATTAAAAAATCCCAAATTCAAAATTGTAATAGATTTGAATTGGGATTTTTTTTAATTAGAATTTTCAGAAGCTATTTCCTGCTATCCGCTGTATCTTTTATGGTGAACCCCACCATAAAAGGATGCCGCTTCTATCAGGGCTAGGGCACTCATTTTCAAAAGAGCTTTTACTATAAAAATTTTGCTTTCAATTCCGGAGTAGGAATCATACAACTCTCTTTTCTGCCATACCATTTGTAACGATTTTTGGCAATGTACTCGTAAACATAATTTCGAAATTTTTCAGGAAATATTTTTAAAATTGAAATCAGGCTATAAATTCCACCTAAGTCTTCTGCAATTTCTAATGCTGCTGAAGATTTATAATAATAGGCGACACCTGGATTGTATAAAATAATACTATCAATTTTAGTTTGATCAACGCCTATATAATTACAAATTTTATTTCCCAATTCTGATTGCAAAGCCACAAAACGAAAAATATCTTTTTTGTCATTTTTAATGATAAACTGAACTGCGTTATTGCATAAATTACAAACGCCGTCGAAAAGAATAATTTTTTTATTTGGTGGAAAATCAATCATTGATTTAAATGTTTTTATGCTATTTATTTTATCTATAATAAAACACGTTTTAATAAATTTATCGAATCAAAATTAACATTCATAACTTTATTTTAAAGGCTTTTTAAAATTTTCCGATCTTTATTCTCGCTTATTTAAAAATATCCGTTTTAATCGCTTTATTTTAATTCTGACTATCTTTCATCATAATTTTACATCCGAAAACTGAAACTGAT
>Ga0247806_10000007_pt1 | contig 121391 bp, 117 predicted proteins | sample UWRJL059202B1_FD_179935 | JGI IMG/M metagenome (GOLD analysis project Ga0247806, IMG submission 179935) | Plant litter microbial communities from Arlington Agricultural Research Station in Wisconsin, United States - UWRJ-L059-202B-1 | ecosystem: Environmental > Terrestrial > Plant litter >... | reverse complement strand
CACCGGCGCACCAAGCGTCGTTTCGACCCGAACGTGCAGACCAAGAAGTACTTCGTGCCGTCGCTTCGCCGCAACGTCACGCTGACTCTCTCGGCAAAGGGCATCAAGGTTATTGATGCTCGTGGCATCGAGTCGGTCGTCAAGGACCTGCTCGCACGTGGGGAGAAAATCTAATGGCTAAGGCACAGGACGTACGTCCGATCATCAAGCTGCGTTCGACGGCAGGCACCGGTTACACCTACGTGACCAAGAAGAACCGTCGCAACAACCCCGACCGTCTGGTACTCAAGAAGTACGACCCGGTCATCCGCAAGCACGTTGACTTCCGTGAGGAGCGCTAAAAATGGCGAAGAAGAGCATGATTGCCAAGAACAACCAGCGCAAGGTCATCGTCGAGCGTTACGCCGCGAAGCGCCTTGAGCTCAAGAAGGCCCTGGTCGACCCGGCCGGTACCGACGAGTCCCGCGAAGAGGCTCGCAAGGGCCTCCAGAAGCTGCCCCGCAACGCCTCGCCGGTTCGCCTGCGCAACCGCGACGCGGTTGACGGTCGTCCCCGTGGCCACCTCTCCAAGTTCGGCATCTCGCGCGTACGTTTCCGCGACATGGCGCACCGCGGCGAGCTGCCCGGCATCACCAAGTCCAGCTGGTAACCATCAGCTACTGATCGTCTGACGATCACGACGCATCCACAGGGGATGCCGGCTTCGGCCGGCATCCCCTGTTTTGTGTCTGTGCGCGGCACCCGTTCAGCAGCTCCGTTCGGGGGTCACACAGTTCGCGCACAGCGAAAAGTCCCCCAATTAGCCCTGCAAAGCGGCCCGAAACGCCGTAAATCCGGGGATCTGGGCGGATCAATGCTAGATTCAACGCGGTCGAACCGACCAACGGAGGCGCTGTCTCAGCGTCGCCCGCTTCACGTGAATACCTGTTTTTTTACAGACGAAGGTCCGAGGAGGACACTCAATGGCTGACAAGTCGCTGAACAAGACCGAGCTCGTTGCCAAGGTTGCCGCAGACTCTGGCCAGAGCCAGGCTGCTGTCGATGGCGTTCTCAACGCTTTCTTTGCAACCCTCGCAGACACCGTTGCCAACGACGGTAAGGTCACCATCCCGGGCTGGCTCGGCGTCGAGCGCACCGCGACCGCCGCTCGTACCGGCCGCAACCCGCAGACCGGCGAAGAAATCGCCATTGCTGCTGGCCACCGCGTCAAGCTGACCGCTGGTAGCAAGCTCAAGGCTGCCGCCAAGTAGGTTGCAGACCTCGTAGTTTCGGTGGGCGTCGACTTCGGTCGGCGCCCATTGCTCGTTAACCCCGGCGGGCACGCTCCGCGCCGAATTCGCCGGTCCGCCTAACGGTTAAGCTGGGATGGTGCCCCGATACGTTCAAATCATTGGGCCGGCGGTCCTGCTGCTGGTCGCGATTCTGGCGACGCTGGCGGGTCTCGCCTATGGCGGCGGAGCCGACGCCCAGCTGCTCGCCGACCCGGGTGCTCTGGTTCGTTGGGGTCTCCCGGTCGCCAAGTTGCTCGTCAACCTGGGCGCCGCCGGCACCATCGGAGCGCTGGTTCTCACCTGCTTCGCCCTGAGCCCTCGCGACCGCGAGTTCGGCACCGCGATCGACCTGGCCGCCGCCTCGGCCGCCTTCCTCACCATCGCGTCTGCGATTACCGGCTTCCTCACCTTTCTGCAGGTGACCAACGCCACGGTCAGTTTCAACGACCAGTTCAGCGCCACCGTCGGCCAGTTCTTCAGCCAGATCGAGATCGGCCAGGCCTGGCTCACCACCACCCTGATCGCCGCGGCCGTCACGGTGCTCTGCTTCGCGGTGCGCAACCAGACCGCGCTGGTCTTCGTCACCGTGCTGGCTCTGCTCGCGCTGCTGCCGATGGCGCAGCAGGGGCACAGTGCCGGCGCTGAGGGACACGACGCGGCCATCACCGCGCTGGGCCTGCACCTCCTCTTCGCCGCCGTCTGGCTGGGCGGGCTGCTCACCATCATCCTGTTGCACCGGCAGCTGGCGCCCAACCGGCTGCGCGAGATCGTGGGCCGCTATTCCACCCTGGCGCTGGTGAGTTTCGTCGTGGTCGCCGCATCCGGTTACGTCAGCGCGGAGCTGCGGGTGGGCAGCTGGGACAACCTGCTCACCGGCTACGGCGTTCTCGTGCTGGCCAAGGTGGCGCTGTTGTTGGTGCTCGGCGGCTTCGGCGTGCTGCAGCGCCGCTACCTGATCGGCCGGATGCGTACCGCCACCGGCACCGTCGACCCGTGGTTCTGGTGGCTCGTCGTGGGCGAGATCGCGTTCATGGGCATTGCGTCCGGCGTCGCCGCGGCCCTGGCCCGCACGGCCACCCCGGTGGCCCAGGTGGTGACGACGGCGATCCCCGCCGCCACCCCCGCTCAGATCCTCACCGGCGAACTCCTGCCGCCTGAGCTCACCTTCGCCCGGTACTTCACCGAGTGGAACTTCGACCTGGCCTGGGTGCTGTTCTGCGCGTTCGGGATCTTCTTCTACATCGCCGGCGTGGTTCGGCTGCGCCGCCGCGGCGACAGCTGGCCGCTGCACCGCACCATCTTCTGGGTGCTCGGCCTGATCACCCTGTTCTACATCACCAACGGCGGCGTGAACGTGTACGAGAAGTACCTCTTCTCCACGCACATGCTCGCGCACATGGCCCTCACGATGCTCGTGCCGGTGCTCCTGGTGCCCGGCGCGCCGGTCACGCTCGCCGCCCGCGCCATCCGGATGCGTCGCGACGGCAGCCGCGGACCGCGCGAGTGGATTCTGTTGGCCGTGCACTCGAAGTTCGCCGGCGTGATCTCCAACCCGATCGTCGCCGCGGTGCTCTTCGCCGGGTCACTGTGGGTCTTCTACTACACCTCGATTTTCAGCTGGGCCACGACGGACCACATCGGGCACCAGTGGATGATCGTGCACTTCCTGATCACCGGATACCTGTTCGTGCAGTCGCTGATCGGCATCGACCCGGTACCGTACCGGTTGCCGCACACCTTCCGGCTGCTGTTGCTCCTGGGCACCATGGCGTTCCATGCCTTCTTCGGCCTGGCCCTCATGACCGGCACCGGGCTGCTCCTGGCGGACTGGTACGGCGCCATGGGCCGTGACTGGGGCGTGAGCGCCCTGGCCGACCAGCAGGCCGGAGGCGGCATCGCCTGGAGCGTCGGGGAGATCCCCACCATCGCCCTGGCCATCATCGTCGCCATCCAGTGGGGCCGCAGCGACGACAAGGAAACCAAGCGTCGTGACCGCAACGCCGATCGCACCAATGAGGCCGAGCTGACCGAGTACAACGAGCGACTCGCCAAGCTGGCCGCGCACGACCGGTAGAACCCCGGCCGACCGGGCAACGCGTCAGCGCAGCTGAATGGCCAGGGAGCCGTCTGTCTGGATCGTGACGCTGAGACCGACCTGGAAGGGCACGTCTTCGTCGCGGGTGCTGAGGTCGCCGTCGTACAGCGACTGCTCGTCCACCACGATGTGCGCCTGGCCGTCGGAGACGGGCATGTCGAATGTGCTCTCGCCGCCGGTCAGGACGACCTCGGGGTACTGCGCGATGGACCAGACCGGTGCCGACTTGACCCGGTTGTCGATCTCGATGCCGAACGGGCAGTTCGAGGGCTGCAGCACCGGTTGGGTCGTGCACTCGTCGAGGAACTCATTGAGTTTCGTCTGCACCTGGCTCACGAAGGTGTCGTTGGGCACCGCATCCACGGTGACGTCGGTGGCGCCGGAGGTGACCACGGGAACACTCTGGGCCCCCGCGGTGAGCAGGGCGGAGTCGTGCGAGATGTCGTAGACCGCCGGGGCGAAGGCGAGGTAGGCACCCTGGTTCGAGAACGAGGCTTCGGCGTCGGCGTCGGCGTGTGCGCGGAGGTCGAGGGTGAGGTCGTTGACGGTGAAGTGGGCTTCGTGCTGCACCGTCACCTGCAGCACCGCGAGCGGGCTGGTCGCAAAGGCCCAGGTGGTGAAGATCCCGGCGACGGTGCCGGCGCGCTTCACGCTGAACTCCATTGACTGCTTCGCGCCGTCCAGCTGGAACTCATACACGACGGTGTGCGGGCTCGTCGGATCGGCGTCGTCCGTGGCCGTGTCACTGACCAACTCGATGTCGGTGATGGAGCTCAGCACCGAGGAGCGGAGCAGGGCCGTCGGCAGATCCTGGGGCAACCCGGCCGCTTCGAGCGCGGCATCGGTGGGTTCGGCGCCCGGCAGGTCGAGGGCGGTGTGGGTGTCGTGCGAGGCGAGCGCCTCGAGGTACTGGCGCACAAAGCCGCCGGCGCTGTACACGTCGCGATTGAGGGAGCCGATGGTTGCGGCCAGGGCGGCGCCGAGCAACGCCAGCACGACGCACACGGCGATCACGGCGCGGGCATAACGCCCCCGCCGCACCCCATTTCCCACCCCGTTGCTCACCTCCACATCCTACGGTGCCGCCCTTGGCGTTCGTGCTGGACGAGGGCTGGAGGGGCTGCCGGCGATGCGCTCCGGAGCTACAATCTCAGCATCCATCCAAGGAGATGATCCTCGTGAACACCACACGATCGGAGCGCCGGGCGCACCTCCTGGTGCTGCTTCTACTCGGGTCACTCGCCGCCTGCGCGCCTGGTTCGGCACCGTCGGCGTCACCCACCGCCACACCCTCCTCGGCGGCGCCCAGCGCGACGCCGTCGGAATCACCCACGTCGACGGCCACTCCCACGCCGTCCGACACCGGATCTGGCGGCACCCCCACGGCAACTCCCTCCACGACCCCGTCTGACGGGGCGGCAATCGTCATCGAAGACCCCGCACCCGATGCCAGGGTCTCTACCCCGCTCAGCGTCAGCGGCAGGTCGAACACCTTCGAGGCGGCGCTCACGGTTCAGTTGGTCACCCCGGTGGGTGACACCCTCTGCATCCGTGAGGTCACGGCGACCTCGGGTTCGGGCACCGAAGGCACCTGGCAAACCGTTCTGGGCTTCATGCCGCCGGAGTTCGACACCCCCGCCACCCTGCGCGCTTATGAACGCAGCGCACAGGACGGCAGCCCGACCAACGTGGTCGAGCAGGAGGTCGTGATCACGCCCGACCGACCGCCGATCTTCATCTACCAGCCCATCTGCGGTGACCGGGTGGCTCCCGGCGACCCGATGTTCGTCAAGGGTCGGGCGCTCGTGTTCGAGGCCCAGTTGAGCCTGGACCTGCGCACGGCCTCGGGCGAGGTGGTGTTCACGCAGCAGGTGACGGCAGAAAGCGGTTCGGAGGAGTCCAACTTCGACGCCACCATAACCATCCCCGCGGACCTGCCCGGCGGGTTCTACGACCTGGTCGCCTACGACAACAGCGCTCAAGACGGCAGCGTCCAGAACGAATTCCCGGTGCAAATCGAGGTGCGGTAGCTGCGCTGCAGGCGTCCCCGGCGCGTGCACGCGGATGAGTTATGCACCGGTGGCCCGCCGAGTGGGCGGCAGGGTGCCGGGCGGATACAGTTGAAGTGTTCTCGACCGGCATCAGCCGCCCTGCCGATGCGCCCCGCTAACTTCCCGTGAAAGTTCCCCTGTGACTGCGATTCCCTCCGAGATTCCGCTCTCGCGCGAGCAGGCCGAGGTGTTTGCCGCCATCGAGGGCACCAAGCAGAACGTCTTCGTCACCGGTCGCGCCGGAACCGGTAAGTCGACGCTGCTCAATCATCTCTCCTGGAACACCAGCAAGCAGATCGTGATCGCCGCACCCACCGGGGTCGCCGCGTTGAACGTGGGCGGTCAGACGCTGCACTCGCTTTTCCGGCTGCCGATCGGCGTCATCGCCGATCACTCCATCGATCAGAACGACCAGCTGCGCAAGCTGCTGAACACCATCGACACCGTGGTCATCGACGAGGTCTCCATGGTCAACGCCGACCTCATGGATGCCATCGATCGCAGTCTGCGCCAGGCCCGCCAGCGCCCGCACGACACCTTCGGCGGCGTGCAGATCGTGCTCTTCGGTGACCCGTACCAGCTGGCCCCGGTTCCCGGGGATCCCGAGGAGCGGGCGTACTTCGCCGACAACTACCGCTCGATGTGGTTCTTCGACGCGAAGGTCTGGCAATCCGCCGAACTCAAGATCTTCGAGCTGACCGAGATCCACCGTCAGCACGATGCCGGCTTCAAGACCATGCTCAATGCGGTGCGGTACGGCCAGGTGACGCCCGAGATCGGTGGCGCACTCAACGGCGCCGGCGCGCGGAAACCGCCCGAAGAGGGCATCATCACGCTGGCCACCCGCAACGACGCCGTCAACCGCATCAACGCGGCCGCTCTCAAACGCCTGGCGGGCAAGTCGCTGTCGGCCAAGGCCGAGGTCACCGGCGACTTCGGCGGTCGTACGTATCCGGCCGATGAGGTGCTCGAACTCAAGGTGGGCGCCCAGGTGATGTTCCTGCGCAACGACAACCCGCTCGACGGTGGCCCGCGGTGGGTCAACGGCACCATCGGCACGGTCACCCGGGTGGACTCCACCGTCTATGTCGACATCGACGGCACCACGCACGAGGTGGAGCCCACGGTCTGGGAGAAGTACAAGTACACCTACAACGCCGCCACCAAGAAGCTCAGCAAGGATGTGGTGGCCGAGTTCACGCAGTTCCCGCTGCGCCTGGCCTGGGCCGTCACGATCCACAAATCGCAGGGCGCTACCTACGAGAGGGCCATCGTGGACCTCGGAACCCGGGTCTTCAGCCCTGGGCAGACCTATGTGGCCCTCAGCCGGTTGACGAGCCTGAACGGCCTTTACCTGACTCGGCCGCTGCGACCCAGCGACATCATCGTCGACGACAACGTGCTGCGCTTCATGGAGGGCCTCCGCGTGACGCCGCCCCTGGAGCGCGCCTAGCTCACGCCCCGCGGCGTGCTCGCGCCGTCGAGCGCCAGGACAGCTGGTGAAGGGGCTGCCGTACCGCTCAGAATCGTCTCGCCGGGTCTCGACAAGCTCGACCGACGACGTGGTTGCGCTGATGCTCAGTGCTCAGTGCTGCTCAGTGCGCTGGTCGTGTTCTTCGTGGGCGGCGGCGCTTTTGCTGCGCAGGCGGATCAGCTTCTGGCCGGGGTCGACCGTCGCCGGTGGCCGCAGCCAGTACACGCCCTGGTGTTCGAGGATTTGCCAGCCTTGGTTGTGTAACAGCAGGTGGTGTGGCGGGCAGAGCAGAACACCCAGGCGGATGTCGGTGGGGCCGTGGTCGCGTTGCCACTGCTCGAGATGGTGCGCTTCGGTGCGGGAGGGTGGTTTGTCGCAGTCGCCCCACATGCAGCCGCCGTCGCGGGCCGCTAACGCCACGCGCTGCGCCTGGCTGAACACCCGTTCTTCCCGGCCGAGATTCAATGGTTGCCCGTTCGGATCGAAGGTGACCTCGACGGTCCCGGAGGTGCAGATGAGCCGGTCGAGGGTTTCTTGGGAGATGGGGGCGGGGTTGCCTTCGATGAACCCGTGACCGGTGCCGTCGGGGATTCTGAGCAGGGCCTCAGTCGGGTCCGGCACTGGTGCGGCCGCGGTGGATGTCCCGCCGGCCGGTCCGTCGGCGGGTCCGCCGGCGGGTCCGGCCGGGCCTTTCGGTGCCGCGGTAGTGAGCACCCGCACGGCGGGGATGCGGCCGCCGAGCATCCGGTTCGGGTTCACCGCGGTGCCGGCTTTGAGGAGCTCCAGGAACGCGTCGGCGGTGAGTTGGTCGGTGCTGCGCGGGTCGTCCTGCACGGCTTTGGCCCACGCGGCCCGGTCCGGGTCGACGAACCGGACACCGCCGCGGCGGGGGCCGGTGAGGCTGTCGTAGAGATCAAGAATGTACTGGCCCTGTTCCGGCGGGAACAGGCCGTGCAGGTGGACCTGGCCGGTGTCGATTTTCCAGACCTTGAGGTACCGGTCGTCCCAGGCCTTCTGCTCCCGCACCTTGATGCCGGCCTCATCCAACGAATCCCGCAGCCGCCGGGCCCGTTTGAGCAGCTGATCCACGCCCATCGTCTGCGCCTCGGCCAGCAGCGTCTGCACGGCGCCGGCTAACTTCTCCGCGGTGACAACGGTGTCGATGTCACCGAGGCCGGTGCGGATCGCGTGTGCTGCGGCGACGGAGAGCGCGCCGGTGGCGGTGGCGCGCGAGATCGGCGTGAACCACGGCAGGACGGCGGGCTCCAGGCCATCGAGGAGGTCAGGTGGGGTGCCCGGCCGGTCCTGGTCGTCCACACCATCCACACCGTCGGTCCCGTCGGTCCCGTCGGTCCCGTCGAGCAACCGCCGCGCCTGCTCTTCCGCGGCGGCGGCATCCGCGGCTTCGGTGACGGCCAACATCCGGCCCACACCGACGAGTTTCTGGGCGTCTTTGCGGGTGACGCCGGTCATGGTTTGGATCAGTTCATCCGGGCTGAGGAAGCCTTGCTGCGCGGCGAGGCCCTGCTGGCCGAGCTCCGGGCGGGAGCGGTGCGCGAGGGCTTTGGCCATCCACGCCTGCCGGGTTTCCACCAACCGGCCCAACCGGGCCAGCTCACGTTGACCGGCGAGGAGCTCCGCGTCGGAGAGTGCGTCGTAGTCGGTGCTGCACGAGCCCAGATGCTCGACCGCTTCAACCGCGGCGACCAGTGAATCAGCGGCCACACCCGCCTCCGGAGCGGCATCGAACGCCGGGCCGGGGGTGAACGTGTCTGCGATGGTGGACATGCAGACAAGGTAGCCGGATGTCGTACCTTTGTGTTGCGAATAGCAACCCTGTGGAGAACTTTTTTGGGTCCTTTTTGGGGGTTGGATCATCCAACGCCGCACCCCCGTTCTGGGTACACTCCCCGCAACGGGCCTCTTCTGCGCATCCTTCAGGGTGCGCGTGGGGGAGGCGGATCGGCAGTGGGGTTGCCATGACAGGTGAACAGGTGGGTCAGAGCGGCACTCCAATGGTGCGCAGCGGCGGGCCAGGCATCCGATCGACGGACCGGCGGCGGGCGGCTTGTGGTCTGGCCATCCTGATCACGCTGGTGCTCCCGCTGGTGGGCTGCGCTGAGGCGCGTGTGCCGCAGCCGTTCGGACCGGAGCAGGCCAGCGGCCGGCTGGCACCGGACACCGTCGCCGCCCTGGATGCGGCTCTGGCCGATGGAATGGCGCTGGCCGGTGCATCCGGTGCGATCGCCGGCGCCTGGGTACCGTGGGCGGGTCGCTGGCTGGCCAGTCCGGGTACGATCGGCGCGCAGATCGACCCTGAATCGGGCCGAGCGTCGGGTGGTGGCCCACTGGACACCGGGATGACGTTTCGGATCGGGACGCAGACGACGGCGATGACCTGCACGGTGCTGCTGGCCCTGGTGGACGAGGGGCGGGTGGGACTGGACGACCCGGTTTCCCAGTACCTGACCCGGCAACCGGGGATCGAGGGCATCACGCTGCGTCAGCTCTGCCAACAGACCTCGGGCATCGGTCGGTTGCAGCTCGACTCCCAGTTCGTGAGCAATCCCACCCGCCCGTGGCCGCCGCTCGAGTTGGTGTCGTCCGGCCTCGGCGCCACCAGGGTCGGTCCGCCCGGACGGGTGTGGAGCCGGTCGGACGCCGGCATCCAGCTGCTCGGGATAGCCCTGCAGTCGGCCACGGGCGAGGACTGGCCCACGCTGTATCACCGGTACGTCTTCGACCGGCTGGGACTCACCGACACCGAGTACCCCGGCCCGAAGGAGCTCGACCTGCCCGGTGCGCATCCGCACGGCTGGGCGGCAGCGCCTGATGCGGCCGGGCAACCGGACTGCGCCCGGATGCTCGATCTCACCCGGCTGTCCCCGTCGATTGCCGGTGTGGCCGGCGGCGCGGTCTCCACGCTCAGTGACCTCAAGACGTGGTCGCAGGCCCTCGCGGCGGGCACCCTGTTGGATGCCGACACGGTGAGCGAGCAGTGGACCACGGTTCCGCAGCCGGGGATGCCGTACTGGCGCAGGTACGGGCTCGGCGCCGAGCAGGTGGGCCCGATGCGCGGCGCGGCAGGGGAGATTCCCGGTTATCTGTCGGCGACTCTCACCGATCCGGAAAGCGGGATGACGGTGGTGGTCATGGTCAATGATTCCAGCGCCGGCGCTGAATTCGTTTTCGACCTCGCCCGGCGTCTGGCCGCGATCGCGGCCGCGGCACCGGCGGGCGCGAGCGCACCGGCCCGGCCGCTCTCGCTGCCATGGACAGCAGACGACGCGGCGGCGTTGATGCGCGACAAGGCTCTCTGCCCGGCCGACGCCGTCGAAGCGGTGGCGCCGGCCGGGTGAGACGTCCTACTTCTTGAACGCGTCCTTGATGTTCTCGCCGGCCTTCTTCACGTCGGCACCGGCCTGGTCGGCCTTGCCCTCGGCTACCTTCGAGTCATCGTTGGTGGCCTTGCCGAAGGCTTCCTTCGCCTTGCCGGCGAGGTCCTGGGCGGCGTTCTCGATCTTGTCGGATCCACTCATTGTGTTCTCTCTTTCTCTAGGGGGTGGCGGGGGGGGGGCGGGTTCAGCCGCCCAGAAGGGGCAGGCGGAGGCGCGGGGTGGTGAGCCGAACCGTCACCTCGTTGATCGGAGTGCCGGTGAGCGCGGTGACCGTGCCGCGGATGTGCTGCTGCGTCTGGTCGGCACGGGCCTGGACTGCGTCGCCGGCGTCAGTGGTGTCCGCCCCGGGGCGGCCGGGTTCGCCGGGCAGGGCGCGGATGGGCACCCGCACCGTGACGTCGAGGGCTCCGTCGGCGTCGGCGAGGTCGACCGTCACCTGGCCGGGCGTGACGCCGAGAGCCTCGGCGGCCACGGCCGAGACCAGCCGAGTCATCGCCTTCGTGCTCACCTCGGTGTGTCCGCGAGGTGTGTCGATGCGGGGAACGGAAGTCACTGAACCGGTGCCTCCTCGGCGTCGCCGGATTCGTCGGGCAGGTGCACGTCGTTGATCGTGACGTTCACCGCGGGAACCTGCAGGCCGGCGAGGCTTTCGATGGCAAGGATCACGGCTGCGCGCGCGTCCGCGGCGACCTGCTGCAGCGGCACCGGGTAGTCGGCAACGATCGACAGCTCCACGGTGACCTGGCCCTCGCTCACCTGCACGGTGACCCCCTGACCGTGATCGGTGCTGGTCAGCGCCTCCCGGATGGCGCCCAGCGCTCGCGCGGCGCCGCCGCCGAGGGCGTGCACACCGCGCACTTCCCGCACCGCCAGACCCGCGATCTTGGCGATGACGGAGTTTTCGATCACGGTCGTGCCCCGGGAATCCGAGGCAGGAGCGGCGTCGGCACCGACGGCTGGGGCACTGGACGGGAGGGGGGTGGGAGAACTACCGGTCATAAGTGCTGCTCCTGATTGGTCGGCCGCGCTGTGCGGTGCGTTGGTGACAATTAACTCGGGATGGTGCGATAGTCACTATGTCGCACGGTTCTCGCTTCAGGGTGATTTTTACTCTCTCCGAAACTCCTTGATACTGTTCAGACGCGTTTCGCCGAAGGTTTGTCATGAAATTCTTGGATGCTCCATGGCGCGGGCGTGGGTTTAGAGAGGACTCCGGTGTCAGGGATGGTGTCAGAAGAGCGTTCGTCACTCAGTGACGCTGCGGATGCGATTCTCGCAGCGCGGGCCGTCGATGGTGACGTCCGTGCCTTCGAAGTGATCGTGCGGCGGCATGGACCGCTGATGCGCGCATACGCCACGCGGATCCTGGGATCCAACAGCGACGCCGACGACGTCGTGCAGGACACGTTCATCACCGCCTGGGAGCGGCTGCACGAGTTGCAGGATCCGGCCGCCACGAAGGCCTGGTTGATGCGCATCACCAGCCGCAAGGCCATCGACCGTATTCGCGCACGCCGCACCGATCAACCCCTGGGGGAGTGGGATGTGGCAGCGCCAGAGTCCGAATCGCCTCACAATCTGGCCGAAGCTGCGTCACAAAGGGACCGGCTCACACGCGCACTCGGTACTCTGAGCGAATCACAGCGTGAATGTTGGACGCTGCGGGAGATCGGCGGGCATAGCTACGCGGAGATTGCCGAGGAACTCGATTTGCCTCCGTCGACAGTGCGTGGCCTGTTGGCCCGTGCTCGGCAGAAACTCATGCAAGAGATGGAGGAATGGCGATGACCTCCTCTCCTGACGACCAGAACTATGACCTGATCGCCCATCTCAGCGACTACCTCGACCGTGGCGAGAACCCGCCGGAGGAGTTCCTCAACACCGCGCCGGAGAACCGGATCGCGTACGACGCCCTCACCCGCTTCCGGGTCATGGCCCAGGACATCCTCGAAGAAGACGTCTCGGCCGAACCGGACCGGGACGACGGCTGGGTCACCCGCATTCTGCAGAACATCCACCGCGAGTCCCGCGCCGGGCGCTCGATCCCGGTGTCACACCCGTCGCCGAAGGCCGCCCTCAGCCTCACCGAGGGCGCCGTTCGGGGCCTGGTGCGGTCGGCGGGCGACGGCGTCGCCGGTACGTTCGTCGGCTCCTGCACCTTCGACGGCGATGTCACCGTTCCCGGCAGCCCGGTCACCGTGAACGTGGAGGCGAGCGTCTTCTGGGGCGAACGGATGCCGCAGACCGCTCAGCACCTCCGTGACGCCATCACGACCTCGCTGCTGCACCACACCGAGCTCAACATCCAGGCGGTCAACGTGACCATCACCGACGTCCACCTGCGCCGGAACGCCACCCCGGACAGTTAGCGCCCGGCTAGGGGATGCTGCGGGTGTTGATCAGCTCCCGGTACCAGAGAGCGCTGTCTTTGAGGGTGCGCTCCTGGGTCTCGTAGTCCACCCGCACGATGCCGAACCGCTTCGAGAACCCGTAGGCCCACTCGAAGTTGTCCATCAGTGACCAGACGAAATAGCCCCTGAGGTCGATGCCGGCCTGCAGCGCCCGATGCGCGGCCGTGAAGTGCCGGCGCAGGTAATCCACCCGGTCGGCGTCGTGCACGCTCGTGACGCCGTCGTCGGACACCGTGGCCACGTCATCGAACGCCGCGCCGCTCTCGGTGATCATGAGGGGCAGGCCGGGGAACTCCGCGTGAGTGGCCGCGAGCAGCTCCAGCAGCCCGCTGGGTTCGATGTTCCAGTCCATCTCGGTGAACGGGCCCGGCTGGTCGAGGCGGGGGATGTCGTCGGTGCCCGGGAACGCCGACGCGCGGGAGGCCGCCCCGGCCGCCGAGTCCGCGGCATCCGCCGACCCGGTCGCCGGCCCCACCAGGGTGGTGTTGTAGTAGTTGATGCCCAGCACATCCAGCGGCTGGTGGATGAGTTCGAGGTCGCCGGGCAGCACGAACGACCAGTCGGTGATGGCCTGGGTGTCTGACAGCAGGTCGGCGGGGTAGACGCCGTGCAGCATCGGACCGGTGAAGATCCGGTTGCCCACCGCTTCGATACGCCGCACCGACTCGGCGTCGCCGCGGATCACGTGCAGGTTGTGCGTGACCGAGATCTGGGCGGATGCGCTGATGACGCTCCGTAGCGCGCTCACCCCGAGCCCGTGGGCGAGGTTGAGGTGGTGCGCGGCAGTGAGCGCCTCGGCGTTGTCCTGCCGGCCCGGTGCGTGCTCGCCCGAGCCGTGGCCGAGGAATGCGGAACACCACGGCTCGTTCAGGGTGGTCCAGATCCCGATCCGGTCGCCGAGGGCCGAGCCCACGATGCGGGCGTAGTCTGCGAAGGCGTACGCCGTCTCACGGTTTCGCCAGCCGCCCTCGTCTTCGAGGGCCTGCGGCAGGTCCCAGTGGTAGAGCGTGGCGACGGGGGTGATGCCGCGCTCGATCAGCCCGTCGATGAGTCGCTCGTAGAAGGCCAACCCCGCCGGGTTCGCCGGTCCCCGCCCGGTGGGCTGGATGCGCGGCCACGCGATCGAGAACCGGTACGCGTCCAGGCCCAGCGACGCAATCAGGTCCAGGTCGTCGTCGAGCCGGTGGTAGTGGTCGTCGGAGACGTCGCCGGTGTCCCCGTTCTGCACGGCCCCCGGCGTGCGGGAGAAGGTGTCCCAGATCGAGACGCCGCGGCCGTCTTCGTCGACGGCCCCCTCGATCTGATACGCGGCGGTGGCCGAGCCGAACACGAACTCGTCCGGGAAGACCAGGCCGCTGTCGCGGAAGTCCAGGTTGTCTACGCTCATGGGGCATCCATTTCTGTGCGGGTCTTGGTCTTCCAAAACACCGTTGGCTAGACTTTATCAAGTTGCCAAAATAACTCACAAGAGTGGTCGGTCGTCCTCGCCCGTCCACGTGAGCGATCTGACCGATGCTGCTCAGGAGAACGCCATGCCCACCGAATCCCCACGTCCCGTGACCGCCTGGCCCACCCCGGCCCTGTCCTTCGGGGGCGATTACAGTCCCGAGCAATGGCCGCACGAGACGGTGCTCGAGGACCTTGCCCTGATGCGCGAGATCGGTGTGAACCTCGTCACGCTCGGCGTCTTCTCCTGGGTGAAGCACGAACCACGTGACGGCCAGTTCGACTTCAGTTGGCTCGACGGCATGCTCGACCTGCTGCACGAGGCCGGGATCCGGGTGGACCTGGCCACCCCCACCGCATCCGTGCCGATGTGGCTGCACCGGCTGCATCCGGAGATGCTGCCGCAGGACGAGTTCGGGCACCCGCTCGCCCCCGGCGGCCGCAACGGCTTCTGCCCGTCGTCGCCGGTCTACCGCGACTTCTCCCTCCGGATCGTCGAGGCGCTCGCCACTCACGTGGCCGGCCATCCGGCCGTCGTCATGTGGCACGTCGGCAACGAGCTCGGCGGTGGAAACGCCCGCTGCCACTGCCCGGTGTCCAACGACCACTTCCGGCGTTGGGTGCAGCAGCGATACGGCAGCGTCGACGCTCTCAACGAGGCCTGGGGGATGAGCTTCTGGGGCAACAGCTACTCGTCGTTCGAGGAGATCACCACCCCGAGCTCCCGGACCGCGCACAACCCGGGTCAGCTCCTCGACTATGAGCGCTTCTCCTCCGACGCCCTGCTCGACCAGTACCTCGCCGAGAAGGCCGTGCTCAGGCGGCACACCCCCGACCTGCCCGTGACCACGAACTTCATGGTCGGCCTCGGCCCGGACGTGGTGGACTACGCCCGCTGGGCGCCGCACATGGACATCGTGGCGAACGATCACTACACCTACGGGCCCGATCCGCTGCGGCACCAGGAGCTGTCGTTCAGCGGTGACCGGATGCGCGGGATCTCCGCCGGCGGCCCGTGGATGCTGATGGAGCACGCGGCCGGCGCGGCGAGCTGGCACGCCATCAACCAGGCCAAAAAGCCGGGTGAGCTCCTCCGCCACGCCCTGGCCCACGTGGCCCGCGGTTCCGACAGCGTGATGTATTTCCAGTGGCGCGCCTCGAAGTCGGGCACCGAGCAGTTCCACTCGGCGATGCTGCCGCACGCGGGCCGCACCTCCCGCATCTTCGGTGACATCACCGCCCTCGGCGGTCACCTGGCCAGCCTGGCGGAGGTGGCCGGCAGCACCGTCACGGGCGCGCAGGTGGCCCTGCTGCACGACAACGAGGCCGGCTGGGCGTTGAAGAGCGGCCTCAAGCCCACCAACCAGCCGGTCTACGCCGACACCATTCGGGCCATCCACGGCTCCCTCTTCGAGCGCGCGGTGACGGTCGACGTGCTGCCCGCCTGGAGCGACCTGGCCGGCTACAAGGTCGTGATCGTGCCCGGCCTGTTCCTGGTCTCGGCGGAAAACGCCCGCTCGGTGGCCGACTTCGCCGAAGCCGGCGGCACCGTGGTGGTCACCTGGTTCTCCGGCATCGTCGACGAGCGCAACACGGTGATCACCGGCGGCTACCCCGGCGCATTCCGCGACCTCCTCGGCGCCTGGAGCGAGGAGTTCTACCCGCTCACCCCCGAGGAGTCGGTCACCCTCGACAACGGCTGGCGCGGCATCCGCTCGAGCGAACTCGTGCACACCGACGGCGCCGAGGTGATCGCCGGTTACAGCTCGGGCGACGTTGCCGGCTACCCCGCGGTGACCCGGCGGGCGCTCGCTGGCACGGGATCGGCCTGGTACCTCTCCACCGATCTCGACCCGGCCAGCCTGGGCGAATTCCTCGACCGGGTGCTCGGCGAGGCCGGCGTCACCCCGGCCGCCCGGGTGTCGCCCGGGGTCGAGGCGGTGCGACGGAGCTCGTCGACCGGCTCGTACCTGTTCCTGCTCAATCACGCGGCAACGGATGGCTGGGCCGACGCCACCGGGGTCGACCTGCTCACCGGCACGCGCCACGAGGCGCGGGTGCCCGTGCCGGCCGGCGGGGTGGTGGTGCTCCGGGAGGAGTAGCCGCCTCCCGGTTCAGTCGCCCGTGCGGGGCGCCCGCGTGTTCAGGGGGATCGCGGTGGCGCGGTGGTGCCGCGTGCGACGACCTGCGGGGCGGGCGCAGGAATGGAGCCCGGCGACCCGCCGGCCAACAGTTCCTGCAGCATCTCGGCCGCGGCGGCGCCGAGCCAGTGCACGTCCCGGCGCATGACCGACAGCGGCGGGGTCGAGAGCCGGCACAGGCTCGAATCGTCCCAGGCCAGCAGGGACAACTCGTCCGGCACCGCCAGGCCGGCCTCCTGGGCGTAGGCCAGGCCGCCGATGGCCATGAGGTCGTTGTCGAACAGGATCATCGTGGGCTTCTGCGCACCGCCCAGCAGTTCCCGGGTGCCGTCGAAGCCGCTCTGCTCGGAGTAGTCGCCGGTCACGGTCAGCGCGGTGGCGCCGTTGGCCGCGATGGCCTCGGCGAACGACGTGGTGCGCACACCGGTGTGGGCGAGGTGCGCGGGGCCGGCCACCCGGCCGATCAGCCGATGGCCCAGCCCGATGGCGTAGTCCACGGCCAGGGTCACCGCCTCGAAGTTGTCCACCTCCAGCGTCGCGACGCCGGCTTCGCTGGTGTGCAGGGGGTCGCCGAGCACCAGGGCGGGCAGGCCGAGGTCGTGCAGGATGGCGGTGCGCGCGTCGTTCTCGGTGGTGTCGTGCACCACGATGGCCGACACGTGCCCGGAGGCGGCCCAACGCCGATAGCTGGCGATCTCCTCGTCCAGAGTGTTTGCGATGTGCACGAGGACCGACCCGTTGGTCAACCGCAGGGTGTCTTCCAGCCCCGCGATGAACTCGGAATAGAACGGCTCCACGCCGCGAAAACGCGGGGAACTGCGCAGCACGGTGCCGATGACGAGGGGCTCGGACTGGTGGGGTGGATCGAAGAGGGCGGGCACAGTGTCATTGTGCCGCACCATTCCTGGTTGCCGAACGTCCACATGATCCCCGATCCACTTCTTACGCTCACTTTATTAAGCGTGTCAACTCTAGAATGGAGGGAACGAGGAGGCTGGACATGACGCGCGCTGGAGCCAACCTGACGCTCACGACGAGTCGCGCCCTGGTGCTCGACTTCGTTCGCTCGGCCGGCCCGATCAGCCGTGTGGAACTGGCCACCCTCACCGGCCTCACTCCCGCCACGATGACCAACGTGATGCGGCAGCTGCTCACCGACGGCCTGGTCATCGAGGTCGGTCGCGACCTCTCCACCGGCGGCAAGCCGCGGGTGCTCCTGGATATCAATCCCACCGCCCGATTCGCGGTCGGCATCCAGCTGGGGGCGGACTCCCTCACCTATGTGGTCACCAACCTCGGCGGTGCCATCGTCGGCCGGCTGCGCACCCGTGGTGCCGAAGATTCCGCACCCGCCGACGTGGTGGCGCGGATGGCCCGCAGCGCCAACCAGCTGATCGAGGATCTCGGCATCGACGGCGCGGCCGTCATCGGTGTCGGGCTGGCAGCGCCCGGCTCGATGGACATCGACCGTGGTGTGCTGCTGTCACCGCCCACACTGCGCCAATGGTCGGAGTACCCGTTGCGCGACGCGCTGGCGGAGGCGACCGGCCGGCCGGTGCTGCTCGACAACGACGGCACCGCATCCGCCGTGGGGGAGTTCTGGGGCGGCGACGTGCCGGACGCCTCGACGGTCTGCGCGGTGTACATGGGCGCCGGTATCGGTGCGGGGATCCTGCTCGGCGGCACGGTGTTCCGCGGGGCCAGCTCCAACGTGGGCGAGCTCGGCCAGATGTGGATGGTGGCGCCGCGAAGCGGTGCCGCGCCTGACACCCTCGAGCGTGTCGCCGGCCCGGCCGGAGTCGCCGCCGCGGTGCAGCGCGCCCTCGACGGCGGGGCGGAGTCGTCGCTCACCCTGGGCGGCACCGACCCCATCGCCGATTTCACCCAGATCTCCACGGCGGCGCTTCTGGGCGACCCGGTGGCGGTGACGGCGATCACGCACTCCGCCCAGGACCTGGCCGAGGCGGTGCTGATCGCCGCGAACCTTTTCGACCTCGACTGTGTGGTGCTCGCCGGGCCGTCCGTGGCCATTGCCGGCTCGATCTACGTGGAGATCATGCAGAAACGGCTCTCCGACGGTTTCTTCGCCAAGAGCCGACACGGCGTGGAGGTGCGGCTGTCCACCCACGCCACGGATGCCGCCGCCGTCGGCGCCGCCGCCCTGGTCCTCCAGCACCAGCTGGCCCCCCGCTCCTTCGGCAGCTGACCGAGCGGTCAATTGCGCACTTCGCAGGGTGTGCCGGGCGAAACACCGTGCGGAGTCCGCAGAACGAGCGACCCTAGGGTGGGAGCATGACGGGTTTCGTGCGAGGGATGGAGCGCCGACAGGTGTCGCTCTACCTGGCCGCGATCGCCGTGGGTGCCCTGGTGGGCTGGCTGGCCGCGCCCGTGGCACCCGCGCTCGCCGCGGCCATCACTCCGGTACTGGGGCTGCTGCTCTTCGCCACCTTCCTGGGCGTGCCGATGGTGAGCATCGGCCGGTCGTTTCGCGATCTCCGGTTCCTCGGCGCCGTTCTGGTGGTCAACTTCCTGGTCGTGCCGATCGTGGTCTTCGGCCTGAGCCGGTTTGTCGCCGGGGACCGGGCGCTTCTCATCGGGGTGCTGCTCGTGCTGCTCACCCCGTGTGTGGACTACGTGATCGTCTTCACCGGTCTGGCCGGCGGCGCCCGCGACCAGTTGCTGGCGGCCACCCCGCTGCTGATGCTGCTGCAGATCGTGCTGCTGCCGCTCTACCTGCTGCTCTTCGCCGGCTCCGCCGCCGTCGGGTTGATCAAGATCGGACCGTTCCTCGAGGCGTTCCTGCTGCTCATCGTGCTGCCGCTGGCCGCCGCCGCCGTCGTGCAATGGCTCCCCGGCGGCGCGACCGGCGGCGGGACCGGCGGCGCGGATGCCCGGGGCACGCGGGCGGCCCGGGCGGCCCGGGGAACCGAGACCGTCATGCAGGCGCTCATGGTCCCCCTGATGATGCTCACCCTCGCGATCGTCGTGGGATCGCAGATCGCGGCCGTGGGCGCCGAGGCTGCGGCCCTGCTGTCCCTGATCCCGATTTACGGCGCCTTCCTCGTGATCATGGTGGGCGTGGGCGTACTCGCGGCCCGGCTCACCCGGCTGGACCCCCCGGCGGGCCGCGCCCTCGTGTTCAGCGGCGCGACCCGCAACTCCCTGGTGGTGCTGCCGCTGGCCCTGGCCTTGCCACCCGAGCTGGCCCTGGCGCCCCTGGCCGTGGTGACCCAAACCCTCGTCGAACTTGTCGGCATGGTGATCCTGGTGCGGCTCGTGCCGAGGCTGCTGCCGCACCGGGTCCCGGTCGGTGTCAGTCCTGCGGGTGTAGCGGGTCGGCCAGAATGAGCTCGCTCAGCGCTCCGAGCAGGTCGGGTGCCAGGTCCATGGTCTGTAGCTGACCGATCAGCAGAGCCGGATTCGTGGCGGCGGTTATGGTGCCCTGGATGCGGGACTTCAGGTCGTACTCGATCTGCGCATCCGTGAGCAGGGCCCTGGAGAGCCCGGCGACGTCGTTCGAGGTCGCGACCAGACCGTCGTCGAAGCGAACGACCACGCCGACCGCCCGGGCGACAGCGCCGACGTGAACGGTGAGGGTGCGCAAGCCGGCGTCGTACGCGGTTGTGTGGGCCACCGGCTGCCCGGCGGCGGTGACCACGACACCATCGGTGTCGGCGACGCCGACGAACTCCAGGTCGAACCCCCGCACCGCGGGCACGCAGGCCACGTTTCCCTCGGTGGGCCTGATCGTGAACGTGCCGGTGTCGCCGGCGAACTCCAGCAGCGTGTGCGCCCAGGTTGCCTCGGTCACGAGGCTTCCGCTACCGTCGTCCTCGGCCAGGTCGAAGACACCGTCGGCGCCGGGGAAGATGCGCACCTGCAGCCGCTCGGGATTGTCGGTGGCGTTGCCGACGTCGGCCAGCGGCACCAGCGGCACGATGCCGCCGGCCCGGGCCAGCACCGGGATGGACTCCTGCCCGCGGTACAGGTGCAGCTCGCGGCCGCCCTGGTACCGCAGCCCGGTGAAGTAGTCGACCCAGACGCCGTCCGGCAGCCAGGCCGTCACCTTCCCAACGCCCACCGCGCTGTTCATCGGCTGCGTGATCGGGCACACCATCAGCTGGGTGCCGAAAAGGTATTGGTTGCGGGCCCGGTAGGCGCCGTCCTCCTCCGGGTAGTCGTAGTACAGCGGTTCGACCAGCGGACGGGCGCTGCCGGAGGACAGGTAGTTCATCGAGTACAGGTATGGCACCAGCTGGTGCCGCAGCCGGAGGTGATCGCCCATCACGGCGGCCGCGTCGGCGCGGAAGTTCCACGGTTCCTTGCCGCTGAACGGGTTGCCCTGGCTGTGCAGCCGCATGATCGGGGAGAACACGCCGAACTGGGTCCAGCGCACGGCCAGGTCGTCGTCCTTGACCCCACCCATGTGGCCGCCGATGTCGTGGCTCCACCAGCCGTAGCCCACGTTGGCGGCCGTTGCCGTGAAGAACGGCTGGAAATCCAGGCTCTCCCAGCTCACGATCGAGTCGCCCGAGAAGCCGATCGGGTACCGGTGGCTGCCGAGCCCGGCGTACCGGGAGAAGGTCATCGGACGCGCGCCGGCGCGGGCGGCGTCGAGGAAGTGGAAGTGGTTGAGCATCCACAACGGATCGAGACCGGCAACCCGGGAGTGCGGCCCGGACTGCCAGTCCAACCACCAGAAGTCCACGCCGCGCTCTTCGAGCGGGTGGTGCAGGAGCTCGAAGTAGGCGGTGAGGAAGGCCGGGTCGGTGATGTCGAAGACGATCGGGTCTTCGTTCTCGGCGTCGACACCGAGCCGCTCCGCCATCGCGGCGTAGGCGTCTTCGTGCGCCTGCACACCGTCGGCCGGGTGCACGTTGAGGGTGATTCGGAGGCCACGTTCGTGTAGCCAGGCCATGAATTCGTCGGGATCGGGGAACAGTTCGGTATTCCAGCTGTAACCGGTCCAGCCACTGCCGTACTTCGGGTCGATGTCGACGGTGTGCCAGTCCATGTCGACCACGGCGACCGAGAACGGCAGCTTCTCCCGGTCGAACCGTTCGAACAACTCCCGGTAGTCGGCAGCGGAGTAGCGGTGGAACCGGCTCCACCAGTTTCCCAGCGCGAACCGGGGCAGCAGCGGGGCCGGTCCGGTGAGGGCGTAGAAGTCAGCGAGGCACTCCCGATAGCTGCGCCCGTAGCCGAAGAAGTAGAGGTCGGTGCCGGTGCCCGAGCGCGGCTCCAGCCCGCCGGCGTCGTCGAAGACCAGGGAGGCGCTGTCGTCGACGACGGAGAAGCCGTTCCGCGACATCAGGCCGGACTGCAGCGGCACCGCGCCGTTGATGTCATCGAGGGTGCGCGCCGTGCCGCCGAGGTCGGAGGTCGGCTCGCCGTACCGCCACATGCTCTTGTGGTCGCTGAGGTTGCCGGTGACCTGGACGCTCAGGCCGCTGGGCGTGAACGGGCCCTTGTCGTAGGACAGCTGCAGGTGCGCGGTGATGATCTGCAGGTGACTGCCGTGGTCAATCACCCGGAACTCCGGCAGCTCGAACTCCCGGGAGAGCACCAGCTGCGTGGCGCGGTCCTCGAAACTGTCGTCGGCGCTGTACTCCATCCGGATCAGACGGGAGGTGAGCACCGTGAACCGGTACCGCGGGCCGGTGATCACGGCGGCCGGATGCGCGTTCGGCGCGGTGGAGAGCCGGGGCCGAACCGGCGCGGGGCAGAGAGTCTGAGCGGGAATGGCGCTGATGGTCATGAAAACAGTGGTCCTTTGCAACGGGTGCCGGTCGCGGCCGGCCGGAAAAAAAGAGGACGAGAGGCCGGTCAGCCCTTGACGGAGCCGTCGGTGAGCCCGCCGACGAGGTACTTCTGCAGGCCCAGGTAGACGATGAGCACCGGCAGCGAGGCCAGCAGGGCGCCGGCGCTGAACACACCGAAGTTGGCGTTGCGCTGACCCTGGATCAGCCCGTAGAGACCCACGGCGAGGGTCTTGGCATCCGAATCGGTGAGGAACACCGAGGCGAGCATGATCTCGCTGTAGGTGGCCACGAAGGTGAGCAGCGCCACCGTCGCCAGGATCGGCTTCACCAGCGGCAACACGATCAGGAAGAACGTCTGCGCGTGGGAGGCGCCGTCGATCCGGGCGGCCTCGTCCAGCTCCCGCGGCACCGTGTCGTAGTAGCCCTTGAGCAGCCAGACGTTGCCGCCGAGCACCCCGCCCAGGTACGCCAGCACCAGGCCGAGAGAGGCGTTCAGCCCGAACGCCGGGAAGATCCCGCCGATCTCCACGAACATCAGGTACAGCGCGATGAGGGCCAGCAGCGACGGGAACATCTGCAGTAGCAGCAGGCCGATCAGGAACTGGTACCGGCCACGGAAGCGCAGCCGGGAGAAGGCGAACGCGGCGGCCGCGGAGATCAGCACGGTCACAACGGTGGCCGTGACGGTGACGAAGATCGAGTTGAAGAACCAGGACCCGAACTGGATCTCCGGGTTGTTGAACAGGTCGGTGAAGTTCTGCAGCGATGCGCTGGTCGGCACCACCGAGGTGCTCTGCAGGGTTCCCAGCGGGTTCAGCGCCGCCGAAACGATGAACAGCACCGGGAACAGCGCGAAGGCGAGGGCGAGCAGGGCGACGAGGTAGCGCCATCCGGTGCGCTGCCACCACGAGCCCTGGATGCCGGCGGCGAACCGGCCACCCCGGCGGGGAATGCGGGCGGCGGGCGAGCCAGCCACCACCTCGGTCGTGGGGGCCAGGGGCGTGATCGTCATGAGTTGACCTCCTCGAGGGCAAGCGCTCTACGGAAACTGGAGATCGACAGGATCGCCACGATGATGAAGATGAAAATCGAGATCGCCGCGGCGAAGCCGAACTGGGAGCCGCCGTCGCCGAAGGCGAGCCGGTAGGTGTAACTGATCAGCAGGTCGGTGGCGCCGGCCGACGGGTTGTTCGCCGGGAACGGGCCGCCCTCGGTGAGGAGGAAGATCAGCGTGAAGTTGTTGAAGTTGAACGCGAACGAGGCCACCAGCATCGGCGCGATCGCGGTCATCAGCATCGGCAGGGTGATCGAGCGGAACACCCGGAACGGGGACGCACCGTCGACGATGGCCGCTTCGGTGAGGTTCGCCGGCATCGATTGCAGCGCGCCGGTGCAGATCAGGAACATGTACGGGAAGCCGAGCCAGAGGTTCGTGACCAGCAGGGCAGCCTTGGCCCACCAGACGTCGCCGAGCCAGTTGATGTCGAGGCCGGTGAGGTTGTTGATCAGCCCGAAGTCCTTGTTGTACATGCTCGCCCAGACCAGGGCGGTTATGAAGCCCGGCAGGGCGTACGGCAATAGCAGCAGCGACCGGGTCAGTCGCTGGCCGATCATCTTGCGGTTGAGCACGATGGCCAGCAGCAGGCCGAGCCCGAAGGTGCTCAGCACCGACAGCCCGGCGAAGGCGATGTTCCAGATCAGGATGCCGATGAAGCTGTTGCGCACGGTGTCGTTGGTGAGCACCTTGGCGAAGTTGTCGAAGCCGACGAACTGCTTCCAGCCCGGGGACAGGGAGGCGCCGCCGTCCTCGGGCACCCAGCTGGCGTTGTCGGCGACGTAGACCGTGCCGTCGGTGGTGTCGACGATGGTGTCGGTGGCGTCGTCGTATCGGTATTGCAGGGTGCCGGCGAAGGCCTCGGAGAGGCCGATCTTCTTCACCGCTTCGTCCCCGGCCAGCGGCACGCTGAAGATGTCGAATTCGCTCGAGCGGTCGTTGACCTCCACTCCCGTGAGCAGGCTGTAGCCGTCGGCGGCGCTCACCCGACCGCTGTCGACGGTGACCTGCGAGTCCGGCAGCGGGTTGATGCCGCTTTCGTCTCCGAGCAGGACGCCTCCGTCGTCGGCGACGAGCAGATAGACGAAGTCGGCGGTGGACGGGTCGGCGCCGTCGGCCACGGCGATGGACAGGGCGTACCGCTCGGCGCCCGCGCTCTCGATGATCGGGCCATTGACGGTGATGGCCTCGATCGACTCCTCCTTGGAGACGGTGTGACCGTCGGAGGCGTTGGTGAACGAGGTGTAAAAGGTGTAGAAGACCGGGTAGATCTGGAACATCAGCATCAGGAGGATGCCCGGAATCAGGTACTTGAGGGGGATGGCGCGCCGGGTGGCGTAGGTGCCGATGACCGCGAGGGTGGCCAGCACGACGATGGTGGTGGCCCACCATTGCTCGTTGGCGACGGTGACGGAGAGGGCCTGGATGGCGACGGCCACGACGATGGCCAGCATCAGGTACCGGATGACGACACCGAAGCCGCCGTTGCCCGTACGCAGCCGGGATGGGCGGGACGCCGGGAGGGTGGTGTCGACCGGCTCAGGCCGTTTGTGCAGGAGTGTCATGATGCTGGCCCCTTCAAGGCCGGGCGACGGTGCGGGCTCCCCGCACGGGGGAGCCCGCAGCACACGCTGTGGACTTAGTTGGCGTCGGCGATCTGCTGCCGGATGGTCTCCGCGGCCGCGGTCAGCGTGGACGCCGGGTCGGCTCCACCGATGATGGCGGCTTCGGCCTTGCTCAGCGGGTCCCACACCACGGCCATGGCCGGGAAAGTCGGGCTGGGCTGGCCGAGAACACCGGCGTCGCCGAGGCCCTTGACGTCGCTGTTGGTCGCGGACTGCTGCGTGAACGCCTCGGTCACGGCCGACGGGCGGCCGTTGGACTCGCTGAAGGCGAGGGAGGTCTCGACGTCGCTGCCGATGAAGTTCGTCACGAACTCCTGCGCGAAGGTCTTGTTGGTGGCCTTCGACGAGATGTAAAGGCCCTGCACGCCGACGAACGGCTTCGCGGTGCCACCGTCGAAGCCGGGGACGGCGGTGATCTCGTAGTTCAGGCCGGCCTCCGTCAGCGCCTCGATCGCCCAGCCGCCGGAGACCATGTACGGGGTCTTACCGTCGGCGAAGAGGGAGATGCTGTTGTCGGCGTCGATGGAGGTGGTGAGCACCCCGGCGGTGGCGAGTTCCTGCACCTTGGTCATCGCGGCGATCGACTCCGGCGAGTCCAGCCCGAGGTCGTCGGGGTTGTAGGTGCCGTCGGCGTTCAGCCCGAACAGGTAACCGCCCGCCCCGGTGAACAGGGGCTGCAGGTGGTAGGAGTCGCCGTTCTGGCCGACCGGGAGGGAGAGCACGTTCTGCACCGTCCCGGCGTCCACCAGCTGCTGGCCGGAGGTGACGAGCTCTTCGATCGACGCCGGCACGGTGGGAACGAGGTCGGTGTTGCGGAACAGAGCGACATTGTCGATCGCGTACGGCACGCCGTAGACCTGGTTGTTGTACGTCATCGCGTTCACGGCGACACCCTGGTACGCGGCCAACTGGTCGGCCGACAGGTTGAGCGGGTCGATGGCGTCGTTCTGCACCAGGTTGCCGATGGCATCGCTGGCGGTGACCAGGATGTCCGGGCCCTTTCCCGAGTTCGTGGCGGTGACGTAGGTGGCGCGGAGTTCGCCGCTGATGGCCTGCACCTCCACGGAGATGCCGTTCTCCTCGCCGAAGGTGGCGGCGAAGGGCTTGAGCATCGTGGCCTGCTCCTGCGAGGTCCAGATGACCAGGTCGGCATCGGCTCGAACCGGCGCCTCGGTGGAGGCGGCGGAGCTCTCGGCCGGCGCGCCCGCGCCGGACCCCGAGCTGCTGCATCCGGTGGTGAGAAGGCCGACGGCCGCGATCACGGCAAGGCCGGACACGAGGTGGGATCGATGACGCATGAAGACTCCTTTATCTTCGAGGACACCCCGCCGCCAAGCGGTCGGGGAGTCAGGGGTGCTGTGAGGTTTAGCGTTATACTTCGAGAAGTTAGCAGCCGGAAATCGTCCTGTCAAATGATTTATGACGGCGCGTCGGGTGGGGCGTCGACTGCCTAAACTGAGGTGCGCCGACGACGGCGCCGAACCGGAGGTGTTGGCATGGCGGTGACACTGAAGGACATTGCCCAGGAGGCCGGCACCACCGTCATGACGGTGTCGAACGTCATCAACGGCCGGTACGGCAAGGTCTCCCAGGCCACCGTCGACAAGGTGCGGGCGATCGCCGAGAAGCTCGACTACGTGCCCAGCGCCACGGCGCGCAGCCTCGTGGCCCGCTCATCCCGGCTGGTCGGCGTGCTGCTGCCCGATTCCAAGGACAGCAATGTGCTGGTAAGCCCGCATAACGTGGCGGTCATCGGCGTGATCGAGCGGATGCTGCAGGAGAACGGGTACTACGTGCTGCTGCGCAGCATCCCGTCGGCGGACCCCGGCTCGGTGACGGCGGCTCTGCGCTCCTGGAACCTGGACGGGGCCGTCTTCATCGGCTTCCTCGACAGCCAGATCCGCACCATGCGCGCCACCCTGGACACTGCCCTGGTGGTGCTGGACAGCTACGAGAAGAACTCCGAGGTGATGAACGTGCGCCTCAACGACCGGAAAGGCGGCTACCTCGCCACCCGGCACCTGATCGAGAAGGGGCACACCCGCATCGCCTTCGTCGGGCCGACGATCACCGAGCGCGGCGTGGTCAAGGAGCGGTTCAGCGGGTACCGGAAGGCGCTACGGGAGGCCGGAATCCCCCTGGACGACGACCTCGTCGTCGGCACCGACGTCGCGCACGCCAAGGGCATCGAGGCCGGCCGGTTCCTCAGCGCCGAACATCCCGACGTGACGGCGGTGTTCGCCACGGCCGATCTGCTGGCGGCGGGGATCATGGAGGGCGTGCGCGCTTCGGGCCGGGACGTGCCGGCGGACGTGTCCGTGGTGGGCTTCGACAACCTCGACCTGGCAACCTACGTGTCGCCGCAACTGACCACGGTGACCCAGGACCTGACCGCCAAGGCCACCCGAGCGGTTGAACTGCTGCTGCTGAGCATGAAGTCGGAGGGCGTACAGCCCGCAGAGACCGTGATGGACGTACAGCTGGTCGAGCGCGGATCGGTGCGGGACCTCACGGCTCCAAACGCCTAACCACGCGCCTGCGCCCGCATGTTTCGTTGTGTGACGATTCCTCGTGACAGCGGAAAAACTCGAACCTACACTCGTGCAATAGCCGCTTACCCGCTTGCGAAGGAGGTTCACATGATCACGCAACCGCTACACACCCAGCAGTGCAACCACGCCGGTAGTGCCGTGTGCGCCAACCGTGGGGCCGGGCATGCGCTGCAGCCCATTCAGGCGCGGGTGGCCGCGGCCACGGCGAGCAAATGGGTCGACGGCATCGTCGCGAGCGTCGGCTCCGACGGCTGGATCGGCATCCGGCTGCTGGACACACCGAGCGCGACCGACCTGCTGGACCTGCCCGACGACACACAGACCGTGTGGGTGTGGAACCACGACGACCTCGGGGCGGTCCTCGGCGCCGGTCAGCCGGTGGCAGTGCACGCTCTCTACAACGTGCTCGCTCACGGCAGCAGCCGCATCAGCGTCATCCGGCTGTAACTCATCGCGCGGCGGCGGGGCCGCCGGCGGTAATCGGTGGAACTGGCTCGACTCAGCTGGTCGGCATCATCCCTTTCATGGCGTCCATCATCTTCTGGCAGGCCATGGCGCACTGACGGCAGGCCTCGGCGCACATGCGGGCATCCTCGCTCATGTCCGCGAACTTCATACACTCCTCGGCGCAGGCGGACGCCATGGTCATGCTGGCCATGTGCATGGCCATCATGCTGTCCATGTGCATCCCGTTCGGGCGCAGCATGGCGCGCATCATGGTGCTCGCCATGTCGGCGGTGTTGGCGCACATGCTGCGCGCCATCGCCATGTCCTCGCCCATCATCGAGTCGGCGCACATCGTGCAGGCCTGCTCGCAGGCGGACGCGGCTTCGATGCAGTCCTGCATCATGCTCATGTCCATGCCCTGCATCGGCATGTCCTTCATGTGCATTTCCATCATCTGCATGGTCATGTTCATCATCTGGAACCATCCCTCGCGCGGGGGTCCGGGCACAGGCCCATGCCAACGCCGACAACGGCCCCCGCCACGGCCGATGCTACGCCGCGACCGCGCCGATGTCAGCAGGATGGTGCCGCTTCCGCACCAACCTGCGTCGGCACCCTCGTGCCTAGAATGGGCGGCATGGTGAGCATGGCGGACCGACCCGTGTACAACTTCACGCTCGAGCAGTGGGAGGCCTACCTGGCCGGCAGCCCCGACGACGGGGGCGTGCGCCTGAAGCTGCGGAAGAAGAACTCGTCGGCGCCGGGGATGACGTGGTCCCAGGCTCTGGACGTGGCGCTCTGTTACGGCTGGATCGACGGGCAGGCGAACCGGTTCGACGAGGACTACACCCTGCAGGGCTTCTCACCGCGGCGCAAGAACAGCTCGTGGTCGCAGATCAACCGGGAGCACGTGGCGCGCCTGATCGAGGAGGGGCGGATGCGCCCGGCCGGCATCGCCGAGGTCGACCGTGCCAAGGCCGACGGTCGTTGGGACGCCGCCTACCGGCAGCGGGACGCCGTGGCGCCACCCGACCTGCAGGCCGCGTTGGACGCCGACCCGGCCGCCGCCGCGTTCCTGGCGACGCTTACGAAGTTCGACCGGTTCCAGATCTACTTCCGGCTGACCAACATCAAGACACCCGCGGTGCGCGCGGCGCGCATCCGCGACGTGGTGGAGAAGGCCGCTCGGGGCGAGCGGCACTACCGCTGACCCACCTCGCGGGTCTAGGCGCCGGGCAGGAGCAGGCCCGACTCGTAGGCGATGATCACGAGTTGAGCCCGGTCGTGCGCGCCGAGCTTGGTCATCATGCGGTTCACGTGGGTCTTGGCGGTGTGCGGCGAGATCACCAGCTCCTCGGCGATCGCTCCGTTGGCGTTGCCGCGGCCCACGAGCAGCAGGATCTCCCGTTCCCGTTCGGTCAGCAGCGCCAGCGCGGCGGGCACGACCAGCGCGGCGGGCTCGGCGGGCGCCGTGTACCGGTCGATGAGCGCCTTGGTGGCGCGTGGCGACAGCAGCGCGTCACCGCCGTGCACGGTGCGGATGGCGTTCATCAGGTCAGCCGCCTCTGTGCCTTTGCCGACGAAGCCGCTGGCCCCGGCGCGCAGGGCCTGCAGCACGTATTCGTCTTCCTCGAAGGTGGTGAGCACGATGATCCGGGTCGTCGCGAGGTCCGGGTCGGCGCAGATCGCCGCGGTAGCCTGGATGCCGTCCATCACCGGCATCCGGATGTCCATCAGCACGATGTCCGGACGGGTCTGACGCACCAACTCCACGGCTTCGCGCCCGTTGCCGGCCTGCCCGGCCACACGAAAGCCCTCCTCGTGCGAGACCAGCTCGGCCACGGCCGTGCGAATCAGGGACTGGTCGTCGGCGAGGACCACGGAGATCATGAGGCACCATTCGGTTGAGGGTCGGCGGCGGAGGGTTCGGGGTCCGTCGGCAGCCAGGCGGTGAACCGGAAGACCGGGCCGGGGCCCCGGGTCGCGGTGAGGCGGCCGGCCACCGACCCCACCCGTTCCCGGGCACCGAGCAGGCCGTGCCCGGCATCGGCCGCGTTCTCCGCGGCCGCCGACCCGGCCCGCGGCGGCGCGGCCACGGTGTTCGTCACCGTGACCTCCAGGCCGGTGTCCTGGTAGTCCAGGTGCAGCAGCGCGGAATGGTCGGCGCCGTGTTTGTGCGCGTTGGTCAGCGCCTCCTGCACCACCCGGAACGCCACCATGTCCACAGCGCCGGGCAGCGGCCGGGCAGCGCCGGCGACCCGGGTGTCCACCCGCAGGCCGCTGCGTTCGAAGTCGATCAGGAGCGCGTCGAGATCGGCGAGCCCGGCGACGGGCGCGGTCGACAGGCCGCCGGCATCCGTGGCCCGCAACACGGTGAGCAGGCCGCCGATCTCGCCCAGCACGCTGCGGGCGGCTTCGCGGATGGTCGCCAGTGACCTCTCGGCGTCGTCCGGTCGATCCGGCAGCGCCTGGGAGGCGACGCTGGAGTGCAGGTTGATCACCGCGATCTGGTGCGCGAGCAGGTCGTGCAGGTCACGGGCGATCCGCAGCCGTTCCTCGGCCACCCGCCGCAGCGCCTCGGATTCCTTGGTCTCCTCGGCCCGCCGGGCCCGCTCGGTGATGCCGTGGATGTAGGCCACGTGTGACCGGTTGGCGTCGCCGGCTGCGGTGGCGAAGCCCACGAACGCGGCCAGCTGCAGCATCGCGCGGGCATCGTGCCAGGACGAATCAAGAAACACCAGGGTGGCGCCGGCCAGCAGCAGTACGGTGGCCCCGGAGAAGATCAGCGAGGTGCGCCGGGACTGCCATCTGGCGACAGCGAACACCCCGATCAGCACCGCAATCAGCTGGGCAACGACGGGTCCGTCCACGGCCAGGCCGAGTACGCAGGCGAGCACGGCCGCGGATGCGCCGACCAGCGGAGCCCGGCGGCGCAGCAGCACCGTGCCGGCCGAGATCGCCATCAGGAGGGCCGCCGCCGGGCTGGAGACGACGTTGCCGCTGAAATCGGTGCGGGCGAAACTCGGGCCGAGCACCAGGAGCACGAGCAGCGCGTCGCGCACCCATTCGGGCAGTCGCGACAGCGGTGAAAAGGTGCGCTCGCCGGGTTCCGCGGCGGCGCGGGTCGGCTCGGCGCGGCGGGTGCGCGATGTCGGCGCGGTGCCGGGCTGGCTCGTCATGCTGTCCTCCTGCCGCGGAACGGGTCTGTCCCATTCTGTCAATCGATCGCGGCCGGGTCAGCCCGCGGGCGTGGGTGCTCGGTGTACTGCGTTGGTGGTAGCTGGGCGCCCCGCCGCCGCGCCCACCGGGCCGTCCGCGGTACGCACAGGTTCCTACGAAAGGAGGACGCCCCGGCCGGGACCCATCGGGAAGACTGGGGTCGTGCCGTTGGGCCGGCCACGCGTCGGCCGGTCCGGCAGGCACGCCAACTCCCGCTGCCCGCCGCCGCGCAGCCCGCATCCGCAGCCCGCATCCGCTCCGCATTCGCACCCGAGCACCCACCAGGAGGACACCACCCATGCCCGTGCCCATTCTCGCCGCCCGCGACATCCACAAGTCGTATGGTCGCGGCGCCACCCGGTTCGACGCCCTCAAGGGTGTCTCCCTCGACATTCAGCAGGGCGAATCCGTCGCCATCGTCGGCAAGAGCGGTTCGGGCAAGTCCACCCTGATGCACCTGCTCGCGCTGCTCGACAACCCCAGCACCGGGGCCGTCGAGCTCAGCGGCCGCGACGCCAGCAGCCTGAGCGGATCGGTCGTCAACCAGACCCGCAACGAGACGTTCGGTTTCGTCTTCCAGCAGTTCTTCCTCACCCCGGGCACCAGCGTGCTCGACAACGTGACGCTGCCGCTGCAGATCGCCGGCATCCGCGGCGCCGAACGCAAACGCCGCGGGATGGCCGCGCTTGAGCAGCTGGAACTGGCCGACAAGGCCAAGAACAAGGCCACCGATCTCTCCGGCGGGCAGAAGCAGCGGGTCGTGATCGCCCGGGCCCTGGTGAACAACCCCAGTGTGATCTTCGCCGACGAACCCACCGGCAACCTGGATTCCGCCACCGGCAAGGTCGTGGAGGACATCCTCTTCTCGCTGCAGAAGGAGAAGGGCATCACCCTCATCATCGTCACGCACGACGAGGACCTCGCGGCGCGCTGCGACCGTCGCGTGTACATCCGGGACGGGCTCATCGTCGACAGCCTGCACGCGGTGCCCGCCACCGCGGCCGCCGCTCCGACTGTTGCGGAGGTGCGCGCATGAACATCGTCGACCTGATCCGCTCGGCCGTGAAGAACAGCCTGCGCAGCAAGACCCGCACGACCCTCACGGTGCTCGCCATCTTCATCGGCGCGTTCACCCTCACCCTCACCAGCGGGGTCGGCACCGGTATCAACCAGTACATCGACACGACGGTCGCCTCGATCGGCGCCGACGACGTGCTCACGGTCACCAAGGCCGCCGAGGATACCGGCGACGGCCCGGTCGAGTACGACCCGGATGCGACCACCGTCGCCGCGGCGGGCCCTCCGGGGACCACCGTCGTCACTCTCAGCAGCACCGATCTGGACACCATCGGCGATGTCGACGGCGTGCTGTCGGTTGAACCGCAGTTGCGGGTGAGCCCCGACTTCGTGCGGGTCGGCGACGGCACCGCGTACGAGGCCAGCGTGGGCAGCTTCATCCCCGGCATGGCACTCGACCTCGCCGCCGGCGCGGAACCGGATTCGGCCAGCACCGAACTCGAGGTCGCCATCCCGGTGGCCTATCTGGATGCCCTGGGCTTCGACACCGCCAGCGATGCCGTGGGTGCCACACTCACCTTCGGTATGACGGATGTGGCCGGCACCGAGTCCGACGTGACCGCCACCATCGTGGGTGTCGCCGAGGAGGGCCTGGTCGGCTCGACCTCCTTCACCGCGAACGAGGCTCTTACCGAGACGCTCTACGACGCGCAGAGCGTGGGCCTGCCCGAAAGCAGCAAGGACAGTTACTCCTCTGCGGTCGTGCGGTTCGACGAGACCGGCACGGAGGCCGACCTCACGGCGCTGAAGGATTCGCTGGCCGACCTGGGCTACACCGGCACCACCGTGCAGGATGCGATCGGCTCGTTCAAGGCCGTCATCGACGGCATCGTGTTGGTGCTGAACGCCTTCGCCGTGATCGCGCTGCTGGCCGCCGGCTTCGGCATCGTGAACACACTGCTGATGAGCGTGCAGGAACGCACCCGGGAGATCGGCCTGATGAAGGCCATGGGCCTGGGCGGCGGCAAGATCTTCGGTCTGTTCAGCCTGGAGGCCGTGTTCATCGGCCTGATGGGCAGCGCGATCGGCGTGGGCGTGGGCATGCTCGCCGGCTTCGGCGCCAACGCACTGCTGGCCGACACCCTGCTCGCAGACCTGCCCGGGCTCACCCTGGTGGCGTTCGACCCGGCGGCGCTCGCCACGATCGTGCTCACCGTGATGGGCCTGGCCTTCCTGGCCGGCACCATCCCGGCGCTCCGCGCCGCACGGCAGGACCCGATCGAATCGCTCCGCTACGAGTAGTCGCGGCCCGCGTCGTGCGCGGGCCCGGCGCCGCTGTGCGGGTGGCGCGCCACGCGCGCAGCGGCGCGTCGCCCGCGGGACGCGCGGATCGCCTCCGGCCCCGTCCGGGCCCTTGCATTCCGTCGCGGAACCCGCTCTGATGAGGGCATGAAGGTGACGAGTGTGACCGTGGGTCTGCCGGTGCGAGACCTGGAAGCTGCCGAGAGTTGGTACCGACGGGTGTTCGAGGTGACCGGGCCGGCGGTGGAGCCGGCGCCGGGGTTGCGCGAGCTGACGCTCGGGTCGATCGACCTGCAGCTGATCGAGGACCCCGCCGCCAAGCCGGGCGCTCAGAACGGACTGCGGGTAGGGGTTGACAGTGCAGCGGCCGAGCACGAGCGCCTGACCGCGCTGGGTCTCACCCTCGACCCGGTCGAACACGTGCCCGGCGCCGTGGACTACTTCGACTTCACCGACCCCGACGGCAACACCCTCGGCGTGTACTCCCTGACGACCTGACCGCTGTCGTTACAGGCTGTCGTCCTCGTCGGAGAGCACCAGTGCCCGGTTCGCGGCCGGCGTGGCCACGATCGCTCCGATGACGACCAGGAGCACCGCCGCGCCCGCGGAGACGAGCACGAGAATTCCGAGTGTGTCCTGATCCAGCCCGAGGGTGAGCGTGGCGGCGCCCGCCAGAAAAACGATGAGGCCGGCCAGTCCGATCGGGACCCGGGCGGCCTTGTGCCCGGCGGTCCAGGCCTCCTCCGACATCATCACGGCGCGGGTGCGGATGCCCGCCAGCGAGTTCACGCCGAGCCGCCCGCTGGCGGCGGCCTCGCTGATCGCCAACACCAGGATTCCGCTGAGCATCAGGACAATTGCTGAAACGATCATGCCTAGAGGCTAACGGCCGCCCGTCGCCTGCGGATCCGCCTAGGGAATGAGGCGCTCGGCGCGGTAGCGGTCGAACAGGGTGACAAACGCCTTCTCGGTGTCGCGGTAACCGGTGAAACCGGCGGCCCGGCTGCGGCCCATGTCGGCGAAGACCTCCATGGTGCGGCCGAGGTCGGCATCGCTGTGCCACCAGGAGGCCAGCCGGCCGAGGTCGGCCTCGACGAGGTCGTACTGAGCCACGATGGTGTCCCAGACGGGCTGGGCATCCGTCATCTGGGTTTCGAGCGGGCGGGGCGCGTCGACGAAGCCCTCCGGCTCGACGCCGAAGTACGCGGCCAGGCGCGGCCACAGCCAGCGCCAGCGGAAGGTGTCGCCGTTGACGACGTTGAACGCGGTGTCGGCGGCGGCCGGGGTGGTCGCGGCCCACACCATCTGGTCGGCGAGCAGGCCGGCGTCGGTCATGTCGGTGACCCCGTTCCATTGCGTTTCCGAGCCGGGGAAGATGAACGGCCGATCCAATTCGCGGCAGATCGCGGCGTAGACGGCGAGGGTGGAACCCATGTTCATGGCGTTGCCGACGGCGTGGCCGATCACGGTATGGGCACGGTGCACCGACCAGGTGAACCCCTGCGCGCGGGCGGCCGCCCAGAGCTCGTCCTCCTGCGCGTAGTAGAAGTTCTCCACCGACAGGCGCGGTTCGTCTTCGTGGAACGGGGTGTCGGGCACGTCGCCCTGCCCGTAGGCCTCGAACGGGCCGAGGTACTGTTTGAGCCCGGTCATCAGGGCCACGTGCTGCACCGGGGCATCGGCCAGCGCGGTGAGCAGGTCGCGCACCATCGCCGAGTTGACCCGGATGTTCTCGGCTTCGGTGTCCTGACGGAGCCAGGCGGTGAAGAACACGTGGGTGGGCCGGTGGCCGGCCAGCGCGGCACGCAACGCGTCGACACTGCGCAGGTCCGCGCTCACCGGGATCACGCCGGGACGTGCCGCGACGGGGGTGCGGGACAGCGCGATGACACTCCAGCCGTCCGCGGTGAGCTGGTCGACCAGGGCCGAGCCGGCGATTCCGCTGGCGCCGGCCACGAGGGCGGTGCGGGAGGTCTGCTCAGCGGAGCCGTTCGTGGCAGTGGCGGTGGCGGCGGCAGAGGGGGAGTCGACGGTGGGCGGGATTTCGTTGGAAGAAGGCATTACCCGGGTATAACGATCCCGCCGGCCGTGGAATTCCGCTCAGGCCGGTCCGGGGTCACCCACCGCGCTCAGCGCCGGCAGCGAGAGCGAGGTGAATTCGCGCACCTGAGCGGTCAACGCCCGCTCGGTGGGCAGCCGTTCCATCGATGACGCGCCGTAAAAACCGTCGATTCCCGGTGCCCGGGTCATCACGTACTGGGCGTCGGCGGGCTCGGCAATGGGGCCGCCGTGCACGAGCACGATCACGTCGGCGCGCACACTCCGGGCCGCCGCCGCCCACTCCTCCGCCAGCGCGACGGCGTCGTCGAGGGTGCGGGCGGTCTCGGCCCCGATCGAACCGCCGGTCGTCAGACCCAGGTGCGCGACGATCACGTCGGCGCCCGCCTCGGTCATCAACACCGCGTCCGCGGCGGAGAACACGTAGGGCGTCGTGAGGAGGTCGGCCTCGTGGGCGGCGCGGATCATCTCCACCTCCTTGTCGAAGCCCATGCCGGTCTCCTCCAGGTTGGCGCGGAAGGTGCCGTCGATGAGGCCGACGGTGGGGAAGTTCTGCACGCCGGAGAACCCCTGGTCCTTGAGCTGGCGCAGGAAGCGTGGCACGTCGAGGAACGGGTCGGTGCCGTTGACGCCGGCGATCACGGGCGTGAACTGGGGGATGGGCAGAATCTCGCGGCCCATGTCGACCACGATGTCGTTCGCATTGCCGTACGCGAGCAGGCCGCTGAGCGAGCCGCGTCCGGCCATCCGGAACCGGCCGGAGTTGTAGATGATGATCAGGTCGGCGCCGCCGTCTTCCTCGCACTTGGCGGAGAGGCCGTTGCCGGCCCCGGCGCCCACGATCGGCTGACGGGCCGCCACTTTGGCGCGCAGGCGCTGGATGATCTCGGTGCGGGTGACGAAGCTCATAGGTCGGTTCCTTCGGATGTCGTGGGTCGGTTGGCAAGGATCGCCGCGTGCAGCCAGTCGACGGCCGCATCCGCGAAAGACGGGTCGTTGATGTCGACGGGCAACTCGAGGAGTTCGACGGGGGAACCCGTCAGGCCGGTGCGGATCGCCCCGAAGAGAGCGTCGTCGGCCTGGGCATCCGCGAACGGGCCGCCAGGTCCGGCGATGGCCGAAACGCCGCCGAGGGGGAGCAGAACCGCGGTGGGACCGGTGGCGGCGGCTGCCTTCTTGGCGAGTTCGGCCCCGAGCTGGGCGCACTCCAAGGCGGTGGTGCGCATGAGGGTGACGCTGGAATTGTGCACGTGCAGGGTGCGGCCGTGGAAACGGTCTGGCACGGTGTCGACGGCACCGAAGTTGACCATGTCGAGGGCGCCGGTCGAGATGACCTGGGGCACCCCGGCCGCCGCTGCCGCGGTGAGTCGACTCGGGCCTGCCGAGAACACCCCGCCGACGAGGGCATCGGCCAGCTCCGTCGTGGTCAGGTCGAGCACGCCGGCGAAGTGGCCCTGCCGGATGAGCGACTCCATCGCCCGCCCGCCGGAACCGGTCATGTGGAAGACCACGACCTCGTACCCGAGCGCCTCCAGGCGCTCCCTGGCCCGCGTCACGCCGGCCGTCGTCACCCCGAACATGCTGGCCGCGATGAGAGGGCGGAGGTCGTGCTCCGGCAGCGGTTCGGCCTGAACCATGCCGGCGACCGCGGCCGCCGCATTGGCCAGGACCCGCAGCGTGATGCTGTTCAATCCCGCGATGTCGACCACCGAGGGGGCGAGGATGAGGTCGGTCTCACCCACATACTGGCCGGTAGCACCGGATGCGGCGGTGGAGACGATGAGCCGGGGAAAGCCGAGCGGCAGGTCGCGGAACGCTGCCGCGGCCAGGGAGGTGCCACCCGTGCCGCCCAGGGCGAGCGCGCCCTGGATCTCGCCCCGCTCGTGCAGGCCCCGAACGATCGCTGTCGCACCGGCGGCCATGACCGCCATCGCCGCGCCGCGGTCGCCGGCTCGCACGAGCGCGTCGAGGTCACCGCCGCCGGCCAGCGCCACGGCGCTCCGGTCGATGTCGGGCGCGAATCCCGGCTCACCGAGCACCCCCGTGTCGACGACGAGCGTCTGCACGCCGGCAGCGTGCAGACGGTCACGGATGAACGCGTACTCGGCGCTCTTGGTGTCCAGCGTGCCCAGCAGCACAACGGTGTGCGGCATCGATACCCCCTTGTTCACCCGGTCCCGCGGCTCGCGGTTGTACGAAGCCGATGTTTGACCGCGGATGGAATTGCTTCCATGATGTCCTGATGAACATCGATCGAGCGAGTGCCAATGCGTTCCAATTGGTCGCGGTGGGCGCAAACCGCCTTCTGCGGCTGCTCGGGGAGTGGCAGCAGGGTGAGACGTCGCTGCACGAGGAGTTGGCCGCGCAGTTGCGGATCCTGGTGCGCACCGGAGCGCTGCCGTCCGGCTCCCGGTTGCCGTCGGAGCGTTCGCTCGGCACCGCGCTCGGGGTCAGCCGCAACACCGTCACCAAGGCCCTCGACGAGTTGCGCGCCGACGGGCTGCTGTCCAGCAGGCAGGGCGACGGCACCTACGTCACCGTCTCCCGCCGGCCGAACGCCAGCCGCGGTGGCGACCGGCTGCGGTCGTTCCTCAGCGAGAAGATGCCCGACCGGATCGACCTGCGGAGCGCGGCGCTGCCCGGGCTGCCGATGGTGGCCGACGAGTTCAACAGCGTCGACAGCTCACGCACCCGGGAGCTCGTGGCCGGCCACGGTTACATCCCGGCGGGACTCATCGAGCTGCGGCACGCGATCGCCGGTTACTACACCGACCTCGGGCTGCCCACCACGCCGGAGCACATCCTGGTGACCTCGGGGGCGCAGCAGGCGCTGCGTCTCGCGGCAGCCGTGTTCGTCGGGCCGGGGTCGACCGTCCTCGTCGAGGAGCCCACCTTCCGGGGGGCCATCGAGTCGCTGCGGTCCCTCGGCGCCACCCTGGTCAGCGTCGCGTCCGGAGCCGACGGTGTCGACGTCGACGATCTCGCCCGCAAGGTGGCGGCGCTCTCGCCGGCCCTGATCGTGCTGCAGTCCACCGTGCACAACCCCACCGGCTCGGTTCTCGACAGCTTCCGGCGCAGCCGCGTCGCGTCCATCTCGGTGCGGCACAACGTTCCGGTGCTCGACGACGCCACCCTCGCCGACACCATCATCGACGGTGAGCGACGACCCATCCCGCTGGCCGCCGGCGGTGACCAGATCATGACCGTCGGTTCGGTGAGCAAGTCGTTCTGGGGCGGATTGCGAGTGGGCTGGCTGCGCGCGCACCCCGACATCGTGGCCGAATTGGCGGCGATCAAGGGCGGTGAAGACCTCGGCACCTCGGTGCTCGCACAGATCGTGGCGGCGAAACTGCTCGGCCAGATCGAGCGGGCCAGGGACGAGCGCCTGACCATGCTCGGTGAGCGCCGCCGCCTCGCACTCGAGGCGGTCGCCGAGCACCTGCCCACCTGGGTGCCGCAGGTGCCGCTCGGCGGCGGGTCGCTGTGGCTGCGACTGCCGCAGCCCGGCGCCACCGCTCTGGTGCAGCGGGCCGAGCGGGCCGGCGTGCGCCTGCTGCCCGGACCCACCTTCAGCGTCGACGACCGGCTCGACGACTTCGTGCGGCTCTCCTACGCCAACGACCCGGCCCTCACCCGCCTCGGCATCGAGTCGATCGCCCGCACCTGGAACGAGTTGGGCGCGACCGACAGCGCCTGAAAAGCGGTCGCCCCAGCCACCGGGCAGACCATCGACCGGATATTGGCCCTCTCCTCACCGCGGCCCATCCCCCAAGCTGGGAACCGAAGCGGTACCCGTACCGCTCGACGCCGAGGTCGATAGTCCTACCTCGTCGCCCAACGAGGAGGCCTGAATGAACGACGCAGCAACACACCCGACACGTCACCGCATCATCGTGGTCGGCGCCGGCGGAGTCAGCGCGATGCACTTCGACGGGTTCCGGATGCGCCCCGACCGGATCGACGTCGTCGCCGTCGTGGATCCATCCGCTGAGCGCCGCGACTGGGCCACCACGACCTACGGGGTGCCGGCCTCTTTCGCCACCCTCACCGAGGCGCTGCAGGACGTCGACTTCGACGTCGCGGTGGTCTGCACCCCGAGTCACGTCCGGGTCGACACCGTGCGCGAACTCGCCGCGGCCGGCAAGCACATCCTGGTGGAGAAGCCCTTCGCCGACGGCCTCGACGAGGCCCTCGAGCTCGTGCGTCTCACCGACGAGGCCGGTGTGCAACTCGCGGTCGACCAGAACTTCCGGGAGCACTACGGCTTCGAGGTGGCGCGTGAGCTCATCCAGGCCGGCCGCATCGGCCGCGTGCGGGTTGTCAACCACCGCGAGCTGATGCACCGCATCGACGAGGGATGGCGCAACCAGCAGCCGCATCACGCTCTGATGGTGATGGGTGTGCACTGGCTCGACGGTTTCCGCCGTCTGATCGACCAGGACGCCGACTGGCTCGTGGCGCGCACCTTCTCGTCCCCGGCCATCCCCGCCATCGGCGAGACCGACGCGAACGTGCAGATCCATTTCGGGGACGTGACGGTGAACTACACCGACAGTTTCGCGAGCTGGATCACCCAGTGGGACACCATCGTGCTCGGCGATGAGGGCACCCTGCACATCAGCGGCGGCAAGATCATCCTCGCCGGACCGGCCGGCACCGAGACCTTCGAGAACGAGCTCGGCTCGGGCCAGAACAAGCCCCTCACCGCTTATGGGGCGTTGGCGGGCCTGCTCGACGCCGTGGAGACGGGCGTCGAGGCGCCCAACTCGGGTCGCGACAACCTCAAGACGGTGTCACTCATCGACGGCGCGTACCGGTCGGCGGCGGCGGGCGAGCCTGTCACCTTCGTGAACGGCCTTCTGACATGACCACGCTGGTGCGGCCGCCGGAGTCCACGGCTGCCCACCCGAGCTCCCCCCAGCCGCCGCGCGCCCTGGGAGCTCGTGTGGCCGAGCGTCTGCAGATTCGGGCCTTCGCGATCCCGCTCTTCATCGTGTTCGCGTTCCTCTTCGTCTACCCGCTGGCGCAGTCGCTGTACTGGAGTTTCACCGACTTCAGCGGGTACAGCACCGAGATGGCGTTTGTCGGTTTCGACAATTACGCCGCCATCTTCACCGACCCGTCGATGGTCGCCGGGCTGGGCTTCACGATCCTGTTCACCCTGGGCACCACGGTGCTCGTCACCGTCATCGCGATCCCCGTCGCGGTGATCCTGAACCGGGCCTTCATCGGCCGGAACTTCGTGCGTTCGGTCTTTTTCTTCCCGTCCATCCCCAGCGTCGCGATTCTGGGCCTGGTGTGGGGATTCATCCTCTCGCCGCTCGGTTCCGGCGCGCTGAACTCGCTCCTGGCGAACTCGTTCGGCATCGGCCCGCTGCCGTGGCTGTCCGACTCCACCCTCGCCCAGCTCTCCGTCATCGTCGTCGGGGTGTGGTCGAACGCCGGCTGGCACGCGATCCTCTACCTGGCCTACCTCCAGTCGATCCCCACCGACCTGTACGAGGTCGCGACCGTCGACGGCGCCTCCGCCCTGCAGAAGTTCCGTCACATCACGGTGCCGCTGCTCACGCCCGCTCTCACCATCAGCTGCCTGCTGCTGATGACCAGCGGACTCAAGGTGTACGAACTGCCGTTCACCCTCACCGGTGGCGGCCCGGGTTTCTCCACGTTCACGATCACCCAGACCATCATCCAGAACGGCATCTCGCAGGCCCAGTTCGGCCGGGCATCCGCGCTCGCCGTGGTCTTCATGCTGCTCGTCGGCGCCATCGTCGCCGTGCAGCTGGTGCTGTCCAACCGACTCGAGCGGAGAAACTCATGAGCACCCGCACAGCGCTCTCGACCCGCACAGAGCTCTCGACCCGCACAGAGCTCGCGACCCGCACACCGCGCTCAACCCGGCCCGCGGTGCTGCGGCCCGGCGCGATCCTCGTGACTCTGGTCATGGTTCCGCTGGCGTGCATCGTGGGCCTGCCGTTTTATTACATCCTCGTCAACACCTTCAAGACCCAGGCCGAGACGGCGGCGTCGCCCCTCGGTCTGCCGGTCGAATGGCGGCTGGACACCTACGCCAGGGTCCTCGAGAGCGTGCCCATCGTGCAGGCATTCCTCAACACGCTCCTGGTCACCGGGGTGTCCATCGTGCTGATGCTGCTCATCGGCTCGCTCGCCGCCTTCTCGGTGATCCTGCGCCGGTCCAAGGTCATCACGGTGGTCTTCGTGATCGCCTTCCTCGTGCCCGGCCAGGTCACCCTGATCCCGCTCTACCGGCTCTTCGCCGAGCTGCGTCTCGTCGATTCGCTGACCGGGCTGATCGTGCTCTACACCGCCGGGTCGGTGTTCTGCTACTTCCTCATCGTCGGCTACATGCGCACCATCCCTGGCGAGATGATCGAGGCCGCCAAACTCGACGGGGCCAGCCCGGTGCAGATCTACTGGCGCATCGCCCTGCCCCTCATCCGCCCCATCCTCATCACCGTGGGGGTGTTCCAGACCATGTGGGTGTGGAACGACTTCCTCACCCCGGTGGTCTTCCTCAGCTCGCCGCAGAAACAGACCCTCGTGCTGCAGGTGTACAAGGCGGTCGGCGAGTTCGCCGTCGACTGGCCCGCGTTCCTCACCCTGTCGGTGCTGGCCCTGCTGCCGATGGTGATCTTCTTCGTCGCCATGCAGCGTCACATCGTCAGCGGACTCCTGGCCGGCAGCGTCAAGGGCTGACCCGGTCACCGCCCCCTTCCCCACAACAACACCTCATCCAGAAAAGAGATCAGCAATGGTGCCCAGATCCTCAACAGCGCTCTCACGCCTGCGAACAGCGCTCATCGGCGGCGTCGCCCTGAGCCTGATGCTCGGCGGCTGCTCCGCCGCCGCCGGCGACGACCGCACGCTCCTCACCGTGTTCTCCTGGGAGAACGAGACCCAGATCGGACCGGTCATCGAGGCGTTCGAGGAGGCCAACCCCGACATCCGGGTCGAGATCTCCCACGCACCGCCGGTGGCCGAGTACATCTCGACCCTGCAGAACCGCCTGCTCGGCGGTACCGCCGCCGACGTCTTCGTGATGGGGTCGGAGAACAAGTCGAACCTCATCGACGGCAAGTTGATCGTCGATATCACCGATGAACCGTACCTGGACGTGATCGCCCCGCTGAACAAGGAGATCCGTGGCCGGGACGGACGCGTCTACGGTCTGTCGGTGTCGTCCTGGTCGACCGGCCTGGCGTACGACACGGAGTTGCTCGCGAGCCTCGGCTATGACGAGTTCCCCACCGAGTGGGACGAGTTCGTGCAACTCCTGCGCGACATCAAGGACACCGGGACCACGCCGTACCTCGAGCCGTGGCTGCAGCTGCCCGACAGCATCGCGTCGAGCGTGGGCGCCGCGAACGCGCGGAACGCCGTGTCGGACGTCGACGTGTTCGACGGCACGGCCACCTTCGAGGAGAACTGGACCGAGCCGCTGTCGCAGTGGGCGGACCTCTTCGAGGAGGGCCTCATCTCCCGGGACGTCGTGGGCATCAACGGCGACCAGGCCCTCGAGGAGTTCGTCACCGGTCGGGCCGCGATGATACCGATGGGTCCGTGGAACGTCACCAAGGTGCCCGAGCTCAACCCCGACCTGGACTGGGCGATCGCCGGATTCCCGCAGCCGGACGGTGAACCGTGGTTCGCCGGCAACGCCTCACCCGGCTGGGTGATCAACGCGAAGGCCAAGGAGCCCGAAGCCGCGCACACCTTCCTCGAGTTCCTCGCGAGCGCCGAGGGCGTCGAGGTCTTCCAGGCGCAGACCAACTCCATGACCACCACGACGAACTTCGACCCGCCCATCGACGAGCACCTCGCCCCCAACCTGCTCGCCCTGCAGGAGGGCCGGGTCTACCTGCCGCAGGCGGCCTGGCCCCGGTACCAGGATGCGCTCAACGTCGAAATGGTCGCCCAGCTCCAGCTCATGGCCCAGGGCCAGCTGACGCCAGCCGAGGTCGGCGCGGCACTCGACGCGAAGATCGCCCAACTGGGCGGCTGACGCCCGGACGCCCGAGAGTCGGGCGTCCGGCCCACTCGGGCCGGGCGCCCCGCCGCGGCAGCGACCGCGGCACGCACCAGAACCACAACGAAGGAGATCACATGACCACCCACATCCAGCCGCGTCGCGGAGGGTTCATCCCCGCCGGCTCCGCTGCCGTGCACCCACAGGACTGGGGCCGACTCGAGTGGCTCGTGGCCGGGTCGGAGGGGAACTCCGATGTGCTCACCGTCGGCAAGTGCTTCATCCAGCCGGGGCGCAACAACCCCGTGCACCACCATCCCAACTGCGACGAGGTGCTCACGGTGCTGCGCGGCCGCATCCGCAACCGCGTGAACGACGACTACATCGAGATGGGACCCGGCGACACGATCTCCATCCCGCTCGGCGCCATCCACAACGCCGTCAACATCGGCGACGAGGAGTGCGAGCTGCTCATCATCTTCGACACGGCCGAGCGGGAGGTGATCGGCGAATGAGCGGTCTGCGCAGGTCATTCTCGAAGTTCCTCGACCCCGCCGAGGTGCCCACGCTGATCAGCTCCTTCCGGCAGGCGGGCTACGAGGGGCTGCAGCTCAAGGGTGCCCAGTACACGGCCTACCTGGCCGAGCCGGAGCGGGCACTCGAGGAGCTCGGGACTGACCCCGGCATCTACTCGGCCGTGATCACCGGCGATTCGATCGATGACGAGGGGCGGGAGCGCATCCGACGCACCATCGACTTCGCGGCGGGTGTCGGCGCGGAGCGGATCGTCTTCTGCCACGGGCATCCGCACGACGGTGTCGACGCGGCCCAGCGCCGGGAGTTCGCTCAGACGCTCACCGAGATCGCCCGGGAGTCGGTCGACCGGGGCGTGGCCTTCTCCCTGCACCACCACACCGACCAGCCGGTGATGGTCCTCGAGGACTTCCGGGAGTTCTTCGACGGCCTCGAGCCCGGTGTGCTGGGGCTCACGGTCGACACGGCTCACCTCGCGAGGTCGGGCATTGCGGACCTGCCCGCCTTCATCGACGAGTTCGGCCCGTTCGTGGACAACCTGCACCTCAAGGACTACACCCGAGCCACGGATGAGTGGCGTCTGTTCGGTGAGGGCGACCTCGACCTCACCGGGGTGCTCGACGCCCTCGACCGGGCGGGTTACGCCGGCTGGCTGTGTGTGGACGAGGAGAGCGCCGCATCCCTGCCGGAGGGGCTGAGTCGCTCGCGAGACTGGCTGGACAGACACGGCCGCTGACCCGTCGACGTGCGCGGTGGAGGTCCCATGGCGTTACAAGCATGTGGCGTTTGTATTACAGCTATTGCTCGTAACGTAATTCCCACCTAGCTTTGGTGCCAATCAACGTCCGCGCTCCCGCGGGTCGGCTAGCTTGACTCGGGGAGGCGGGCCGTTGTTGCCTCCAGAGAAAGTGAAGCCCCGATGACTCTCGACAACCACCCCGAGACCAGGCCGGTCTCCGCCGACGGCCCGCGCACTCTGTCCGCCATCATCGATGACCGTCCGCTCGGCCGGTTTCACGTTCTGGTGCTCATGCTGTGCGGGTTCGTCATGTTCCTGGACGGCTTCGACACCCAGGCGATCAGCTTCGCGGCGCCGGAGCTTGCCCGGGAGTGGGGCCTGACGCCGGCGGAGTTGGGCCCGCTCCTGTCCGCGGCGATTTTCGGCCTCATGGTCGGGTATCTGGTTCTGTCGCCGCTGGCCGCCAGATTCGGACATCGTCGGGTGATCATCGTCACGACCGTGATCTTCGGCGCGCTGACTCTGCTGTGCTCGGTGGCCCAGGGGCCGACCGAGCTGCTGGTGCTGCGGTTCCTCACCGGCATGGGACTGGGTGCCGCTATCCCCAGCGTTGTCGCGCTGACCAGCGAGTTCGCTCCGCGGCGCCGGAGGTCCTCGTTTGTGATGTTCATCTATTGCTGGCTCGCCCTCGGTTTCGTGGCGGCCGGTGTGGTCTCCGGGTTTGTCATCCCGCACTTCGGCTGGCGGGCGATGTTCGTGATCGGGGGCGCTCTGCCGTTGGTCCTCGCGATCGTTCTGATCCGCTTCCTCCCCGAGTCGCCGCGGCACCTGCTTGCCCAGTCGCTCGACTCCCCACGGCTCCGCGCGCTGCTACGCCGACTGGATCCCACCCTGCCATCCGACCTCGTGATCGCGCCAGACCCCGACGACGCCACTCGCGTGCGGAAGGGGCTCGGGCTGGTCGTCGAGCTGTTGCGCCGTCGCTGGATCGCGAGCACCCTGCTGCTGTGGGTTGCCTTCATCGCCAACCTGGCGGCCTTCTATTCCATCCAGAGCTGGCTGCCGAGCATCGTCGGTTCGTTCGGCCAGGAGCAGTCTGTGATCATCGGCGCCACCATCCTCACCACGATCGGCGGCATCATCGCGGCCACCGTGATCGGACCCTCGATGGACCGGATCAGCCCGTTCCGCACGCTGGGTGCCGTCTACCTGCTCGGCGCGGTCTTCGTCGCCCTTCTCGGTGTGGTCCTCGGCGGAAACACCTGGATCCTGCTCGTCGCGGCGTTCCTGTCCGGAACCTGTGTGACGGGTGGCCAGATGAGCATCGTCGCGGTGGCCTCGCTGATCTATCCGCCCCGACTGCGCTCGACCGGCGTCGGATGGGCGTTGGGCATCGGAAGGGTGGGCGGGATCGTCGGCCCGATCCTCGTCGGTGTCGCGCTCGGTGCGGGTGTGGCGCCGTCGTCGGTGTTCCTCACGATCGCTCTCGTGATGGTCGTCGCCGGTGCGAGCGTGCTGCTCCTGGGGCGAGCGAACCGGGCGGCGGCCTGACCGCTACGGTCGGGTGTCTGCGCGGATGCCCGGCCACAGTGCGGCGACGACCCGCCTGGCCAGGTCCTCACGGTCGGTATCGGCTCGGAGGAACGCGGCGTAATAACTGCCGAAGCACAGGGTTGAGATCGTGCGGGTATCGATGTCCTGACGCACGTCGCCCCGGGCCTGCAGGTCGCCGAGCACGCGCTCGACGAGCGCCAGGCGAGGTTCCACGGCATGCTCGCGCACTATCTCGAGCAGTTCGGGTGTGCGCAGGGTCTCACCCATGAAGTTGCCCATCAACACCATCGCGTCGGGGTTGAAATAGGCGGGATCGACCCGGCGCACGGCCTCGGTGAGGGCGTCGAGAGCGGGAAGGTCGGCAAAGGAGAGCTGCGGATAGGTGTCTCGCTGGGCTCTGAAGCCATAGTCGAGGGCATCCACCACGAGCTCGAACTTGCCGGGCCAGCGCCGGTACAGGGTCGGTCTGGTCACTCCGGCATCGGTTGCAATGTCGCCGAGGGTCATCTTCGAGTAACCGTCGCTCACAAGGCGACGCCGGGTGGCCAGGATGATGGCTTCGTCCAGGCCGGCGTCGCGCGGTCGCCCGCCCTTGGCGGTGGTCTGCGGGTCGATCTCGCCGACCTGCGTGCGATCATCCATCCGATGCCCCTCCCGGATACGTTACGAACCCAAAATGTAACACAACCGACTCAGGCGAGGTACCTCCCTGTTACGTTACGACCCTTGACTGTAACCGTACTGAAACTGCAGAGCAGACGACATCCCCGTGGAACACGGGCCATCGGAAAGGCACATCATGACCACCAGTCAAGACCTCATCGAACGTAGTATCCCGTTTCTGAAGCAGGTGAAGAACCGCACCAGCGGGGGTGACCTCGAGTCGTGGCTCAACGAGCGACATGGGCCGGGAACGCCGGTCTACGACGACCTGGCCGCGATGATCACCCAGGGCGTCGCGGACGGCTGGGCCGCCAACATCGAGGTGGACGGCCCGAACTACCGGCGTAGCAAGATCACGGACCCGACGGGTGCCCTCTACTATTTCAGCATCACGGCCGTCTATATGAACAGTCAGTCCAACTTCCGTGGCCAGTACCATCAGCATCCCTACGGTGAGATCAACCTCGTGGTCCCGCTGGACGCCACGGCCCGGCTGGCGGGTTCGCGAGGGTTCTCCGGCGCAGGATGGACCGCGATGGGACCGGGAAGCCACCACTACCCCGAAGTGGAAGGCGGTGCGTTGATCGCGTTGTTCTTCCTGCCGGCCGGGCGGATCTCCTACGACATCGTTCCCGATGTTCAGTAGCCCGATCACCCCAGACCCGCCCGTGCAGGAGAGGAGCACACTGGCGGCTCACCCGGCGACCCTCACGGTGAGCCAGGCGTTGCAGAGCCGGCACAGCGTCCGGGCGTATCTCCCCACTCCCGTATCGGCCGGGACCGTGGGGCGCCTGCTCGATCTCGCTGCTCGATCGGCGAGCAACTCGAATTCTCAGCCCTGGGAAGTGCACGTGGTCACCGGCGAGGTGAAAACCGCTCTGACCCGCGCCGTGCTCGCCGCTCATGACGACGGTCGACGGGTGGAACGCCGGGAGTACGACTATCAGCCGGAACCGAACGAGTGGACCGAGCCCTACAAGGGCCGCCGGGGCGCGTTCGGCGACCAGCTCTACCGTTCTGCCCTCGGGATCGAACCCGACGACACTCCGGCACGGCTCGCCCATCATCGGCGCAATTACGAGTTCTTCGACGCGCCGGTCGGACTCTTCCTGACGGTGAGTCGCACGGCACGCGCCGGGGCCCTCGTGGACGCCGGCATGTTCCTGCAGGCGCTCATGCTCGGCGCCCGCGGTGAGGGACTCGATACCTGTCCGCAAGCGTCCTGGATCGATTTCTTCCCCGTGCTGCGGGAACACCTCGACATCAAGGCCGATCAGGTGATCGTGTGCGGGCTCTCGCTGGGGTACGCCGACCACGACCATCCGGCCAATCGGGTGGTCACCGACCGGGCACCCGCATCGAGCTGGGTGACGATGCACGACGGCGTGGCGGACTGAGCGCCACGGACCGAGCGCCGCGGACCACGCCGGGTTCAGCCGATCGAGTAGCGCACGCTCAGCTCGTGGCTGGCGCCGGGCGCCAGGGTGATGGCGTCGTCGCGGATGTTGCAGGTCTCCACACAGACCATGCCGGTGTACTCGTCATCGCCGAAGTCGGCCATCCCGGCGGCCTTGTCGATCCAGGGGTTCCAGACGACGGTGCTTGCGGAGCCCTGCTTGGCGACGGTGATCGCCCGGCCGGTGCTGGCATCCGTCACGGTGGTGGTGGCCGTGGTGGCCTGGTAGATCCGGTCGGTCTCGGCCGCGAAGCGCACCGGCTCGGTTTCGGCGGGGCGGGGGCCGGTGAGCCGATCGGTGAAGGCGGCGCCCTCGAGGCCGGCAACCTCGGTCTGGCGGATGTCGGCGACGGCGAGGTAGGTGTGCAGGGCCTCCTCGTAGGTGACCGGTGCGCTCTCACGGTTCGTGACCCTGAGGGAGAGCGCCAGCTCGGCGCCGACGCTGACCGTGTACCGGGCCTCGAACCGGTGCGGCCACGCGGAGGCCCGGGTGGCCTCGGAGTCGGTGAGGCTGAAGACGAGCACGACGTCCGTGCCCACCTCGGTGGCCTCCACCAGCTGCCAGTCGGCCAGCCGGGCGAAACCGTGGGACGGTGCCGTGGCGTCCGTGGGGTGGCCGGCGAACCAGGGGAAGCAGATCGGCACCCCGCCGCGGAGCGGAACGCCGGGTCTGAACTGGCTCTTTTCGCTCATCCAGATCACCGGTGCGCCGCCGGTCGGCGTCCACGCGGTCACGTGCGCGCCGCGCAGGTACACCTCGGCGGTTCCGGTCGGGCCGACGACCCGCGCCACGGCCAGTCCGCCCTGGCCCAACCCGAGTTCGACGGAGGACGGCAGTTCGAGGGTGGGGGGAACAGCGGACATGGGTCCTCCAGGGTCGATGGGCATGCTCCCATCCTAAGAACGCCGGGCCGACCCGTTTCGCGCGTTGCGCGGGTGCAGCGCCGGTGCGCGGGTGGCGCGCCACCCGCGCAACGGCGTAAGACCCGCGCAACGACACGGGGCGGCGACGACGCTGCGGGCGACCACTGGGCGGATGGGGCGCCGGCCGGGTCAGGCGGCCGTGTCGACCAGGGTGAGGGCGCGGCGGGCGGCCTCGGTGCGAGTGAGCAGCACGTCGCAGCCGGTGACCGCCGCAACGGCGTCGGCCTGCGCGGCGGTGTACCCGAAGCAGTCCAGCACGATCCAGCGCAACCGGGTGCCCTGGGCGGCGGATGCGGCCACCAGCGTGAGCGCGGCGCTCGCCACCTCCGCGGGCTCGGCCGTGTAGGGGTTGCAGGGGGCCACGTCGACGGCCCGACCGATGCGCGCCGACCAGCGGGCACGGCACTCGACGACCTGCGCGGCAACGGGGGTGAGCACCCCGAAGGCGGTGTCACCCACCCGCTCGACCACGCTCGCCTGGGCGAGGGATTCGGCGTCGTAGACCGGCACCCGGGCGGGCACCGGCGCGAAATGACCGGTGCACATCAGCAGCACCGCGTCGGCGCCGTCGGCCGCACAGCGCTCGATGGCCGCCTCCAGCCGCGGCAGCAGGGCGCGGTGGCCGATCTGCACCGAACCGCCGGTGCGCAACCGGGAGACCAGCGGGGTCTCGTCGGCGTCGGGCGCGACCACGGCGAAGGCCGCGGCGTTGTGCTCGTCCAGGTCGTCGAGGGCGCCGTGTTCCACATAGGCCCGGCCGGCCAGCAGCGGGGCCAGGTCGGCGAGCACGTCGGTGCGCGGCGCCTGGCCGATCGTGACCAAGCCGAGCAGCCCGGCCGCGCCAACCGGCAGCCCCGTCGCGGGCCCGGTCACGTCAGATCCGCTTCGACCGTCGGCTGCTCGGCCAGACCGGCCGCCACCAGCCGACGCCGTTCGGCCCGGTCCGCGCGGGCACTCGGGTCGGCCTGCGGCACCGCGGCGAGCAACGCCCGGGTGTACGGATGCTGCGGGTCGGCGTACAGCTCGGCCGCCGGCGCCTGCTCCACCACCAGTCCACGGCTCATCACGATGATGTCGTCGGCCATCTCCTGCACCACGGACAGGTCGTGCGAGATGAACACGTAGGTGAGGCCGAGCTCCTGCTGCAGTTTCTTCATCAGGTCGAGCACCTGCGCCTGCACCGACACGTCCAGCGCCGACACCGGCTCGTCGCAGACCACGAGCGAGGGGTTGAGCATCAGGGCGCGGGCGATGCCGATGCGCTGGCGCTGGCCGCCGGAGAACTCGTGCGGGAACCGGTCGGCGTGGCCGGCTTCGAGGCCGACCAGTTCGAGCACTTCGGCGACCCGGTTGGCCCGGTCACCCGTGGTCAGCTTGGTGTGTGTGGCGAGCGGTTCGCCGAGCGACCGGCCGATCTGCCAGCGCGGGTCGAGGGACGCGTAGGTGTCCTGGAAGATGATCTGCATGTCGCTGCGCAGCCCGCGCATCTGCTCGGGCGTCTGCGCGAGCACGTCGCGGCCGTCGAAACGCACCGAGCCGCTGGTCGGTTCCACCAGGCGCAGCAGGGCCCGGCCGGTGGTGGACTTGCCGGAGCCGGACTCGCCGACGATCGCGAGGGTGGTGCCGCGCTCCACGCTGAAGCTGACATCCTGCACGGCCTTGACCGGTTCGGGGGTGCGCTCGAACAGGCTCCGCCGGCGGCTGGCGAACTCCACGGAGAGGTTCGACACCTCCAGCAGCGGCGGCGACCCGGCCGGCGCGATCGCGGCGGGCCGCTCCCGGGGTTCGGTGGCCACGGCGGTGGACGGCAGAAAGCTGAGCAGCCGTTTGGTGTAGTCGTGCTGGGGCCGCTCGAACAGGTCCTCCACCTCGGCGGTCTCCACGATCTGGCCGCCGTACATCACCGCCACCCGCTGGCAGGTCTGCGCGATGACACCCAGATCGTGGGTGATCAGCAGGATCGCGGTGCCGTGCTCCTGCTGCAGACCCAGCATCAGGTCGAGGATCTGCATCTGGGTGGTCACGTCCAGCGCCGTGGTGGGTTCGTCGGCGATGAGCAGCTTCGGGTCGCACGACATCGCCATGGCGATCATCACCCGCTGCCGCATGCCACCGGAGAGCTGGAACGGGTGGTCGGCCATGACCCGGCGCGGGTCGCGGATGCCCACCATGTCGAGCATGTCCAGGCCGCGGGCGTGCGCGGCCCGACGGTTCAGGCCCAGGTGCTTGCGCACCGGTTCGGTGAGCTGGTCACCGATGGAGAGCACCGGGTTCAGCGCGGTCATCGGCTCCTGGAAGATGGTGCCGACGGTGCCGCCGCGGATGCCGCGCAGGGTGCGTTCGGGCATCGTGACGAGGTCCTGCCCGTCGAGGGTGATGCTGCCGGCGGCGATCCGCGCCGACTGGGCCGGCAGCATCCGCAGCACCGACATGGCGGTCATGCTTTTGCCGCTGCCGGACTCGCCGACCAGGCCCAGCATCTCGCCCGGCGCGATCGACAGGCTCACGTCACGCACCGGCGTGACGAGACCCCGGTTGGTGTCGATCTCGACCCGGAGGTCCTTGATTTGCAGGAGCGGCTTCATGGTTCCTTCTCTCACGCGGTCGGCGCGAGCACTCCGCCCAGGGTCTGGTAGCGGGTGCCGTCGCCGTAGAGGCCCACGATGCGGTCGAACTCCTCGGTGTCGTGGAACTGCACGATGCCGGCGCCGAAGCCCTTGGCGACCTCCACGGAGAACCGGGCGGCGGCGGCGATGTCGGTCTCGTGGCTGGCGCCGGTGGCGCAACCGGCGACGGCGGTGACGGTGGTCAGCGCGACGCCCACGACCGGGGCGACGGATGCCGCGGCCGGCTGCAGGATCGAGTTGAGGTGGTGCAGGCCGTTGCCGTACGGGGTGATGTCCTGCTGGCTGAGCGGCAGCACCTTGGCCGGTTCGCCGGTGACGGACTCGAGGATGCTGAGCAGGTCTTCGCTGGTGCGCAGGATGTAACCCTGGCGCACGGTGGGCGAGATCGCGATGCCGCGGTGGTTGAGGATGCGGTTGCCCTTGGTGGTGTCGATCGAGAGGATCGCCTCCATCTCGGCGGTGACCTCGTGCTCGTTCATCGCGGCGATGTCCACCGGCGACGACATGAACGGCACCGGGTCGTGCGGTTCGGTGGGCGCCCACGCGCACACGTGGGTGGAGACGATCACGTCGCCGGGCAGCTGGTCGCCGATCGATTTCATGTGCAGCAGCTTCGCGGCCGAGGCGATCGCGGCGGTGGCGCCGTCGCCGTCGGAGACGTAGCCGATCAGTTCGGGGCGGGCGCCCACCCCGCCGAGGCGGCCGATGATGCCGAGGGTGGGGGCGGTGCCGCCGGAGCGGCGACCGTTGCTGCCGGGGATGACGACGGTGACGAAGTCGGTTTCGCCCTTGTCGCCGGCGACGGTCTTCACGGTGATGTCGGCGGTGGGGTCGATCGAGGCGAGGTGCTCGGCGATCACGGCGCCGGTGGCCTTCGGGGAGTCGAGGAGTTCGAGGACGGAGAGGACTTCGCGCAGCATGGGTCTACTTTTCTTCCGGAGTGGTCAGGGGTCGAGAACGGGGTCAGGCGGGGGAGTCGGTGAGGCCGAGGTAACGCAGCGCCGTGATCGCGTAGACCTTGGCGGCCAGGATCACGTCGGCGGCGGGGGCCTTCTCGTCGAAGCCGTGGATGGTGGCGAGCACGGCCGGGCCGTACTGCAGCACCGGGATGCCGTGGCTGCGGAAGGTGCGGGCATCCGACGACGCCCACTGCAGCACACCCTTGGCCGCCGGGTCGGAGAGCGTGCGGATGACGCCGACGAGTTCGGTGACGATGGGTTCGTCGGGGTGGGTCCAGTTCGGTTCGCTGCAGAAGCCCATCTCTTCGATGGTGGCCTCGATGCCCTCCTCGGCGAGGATCTCGCGCACCCGGGCGTTCACCTGGCCGCGGCTGAGGCCGATCGGCACCCGGGTGTCGATCTCCACCACGGCCCGGTCGGCGACGACGTTGCTCGAGGTGCCGCCAGTGATGGTGCCGATGTTGATGGTGACGTGTTCGAAGACCTCGCCGATGCCGGCGCCGTAACCCTCGCGTTCCTCGGCGTAGTCCTTCGACGACTGGATGAGCGCGCGCACGTCTTCCGGCGCATCCGGCACCATCTCCCAGAGTTTCTGCAACGCCACGATGGCGCGAGCGGCGAGCAGGTTCGCGTTCACGCCGTGCAACGGCTGCAGGCTGCCGTGGCCGGGCTTGCCGTCGATGGTGAGCCGGAACCAGTTGCTGCCCTTCTGCCCGATGGTGGGGTGGGAGCGTTCGGCGGGTTCGGCGATGATGCCGGCGGTGACGCCGTCGAGGTGGCCCTCGTCGAGCACCCAGTCGGCGCCGCGCGGGCCGCCCATCTCCTCGTCGGCGACACCGAGGAAGGAGACCGGTCCGGCCAGCGGCACGTCGAGTTTGTGCAGGATCTCGTGCACGAGCATGGTGCCGGCCAGACCCGCCTTCATGTCGCTGGCGCCGCGGCCGCGGAGGAAACCGTCGACCACGTCGCCGGCGAACGGCGGGAAGGTCCAGCGGTTCACGTCGCCGACCGGCACGACGTCGTAGTGGCCGGTGAGCACGAGGTGCCGGTCGTAACCGGTGTGGGCGTCGTAGCGCGAGAGCACGTTGATGCGCCCGTCGCCGGCGTCGAGCACCTCCGAGGGCAGGTCGTGCCCGGTGAGCCAGCCGTCCACGTAGGCGGCGACGGCGGTGCAGTCGCCGGAGGGGTTCTCGCTCGGAATCCGGATCAGATCGCCGGCCAGTTCGAGCAGTTCGTCGCTGCGGGCGTCGATCTCGTCGATGATGAGGCGTTCCCAGTCGATGGGGGTGGTGGCGGTCATGAGGTCCTTCCGAGTGAGGCAGAGAAGATCGGGGGTGCGGGGCCGGCCGGGCCGGCCCCGCGAAGGGTGCTGCGGGTTACTCGACGCTCAGCTGGGCGTAGCGCACGATGCCGTCGGGGTAGGAGGTGTACCCCTCGGTGCCCTCCTGCAGGCCGACCACGATGTTGTACTCGTAGAGGTAGGCCCAGGGCGATTCCTCGTTGATGATTTCCTGCGCCTGGCCGTAGAGGTCGTTGCGCTTGTCCTGGTCGGGCTCGGTGGCGGCCTCGGTCCAGAGGGCATCGACATCCGCGTTGTTGTAGTTGGCGTAGTTGCTGGTGCCGTCGGAGGTGAGCAGCAGGCCGAGGTGGTAGCCCGGGTCGTTCACGAACGAGGTCCAGCGGGAGATGTAGGACTGCACCTGGTTGGTGGCGATGGCCTCGAGGAACTGCGCGCGGGCCATGTTGGTGATGTTCATCGTCACGCCGATCTTGGCCAGTTCGGCCTGGATCAGCACGGCGTCGTCGTTCCAGTCCTGGAAACCGCTGCCCAGGGTGAAGTCGAAGGTGAAACCATCCGGGTAGCCGGCCTCGGTGAGCAGGTCCTTGGCCTTGTCGAGGTCGTACTCGGCGTTGTTGCCGTCGGCGGTGAAACCGGGGGTGGAGCTGGCGACCGAGGAGGTCATCGGGCTGGCCTGGCCCTGCATCACGTCGGTGAGCAGCTTGTCGTAGGGGACCGCGTAGGTGATCGCCTGGCGCACGAGCTCGTTGTCGAACGGCGCGATGTTGTTGTTCATCGCGAAGTAGAGGATTTTGTTGCTCGGCCGGGAGTCGATGACGACACCCTCGGTGTCCTCGAGCGACGCGACGTCCTTCGCCGGGATCTCCAGGGCCAGCTGGACCTCACCCTTGCTCAGCAGCTGCACCCGGTTGGAGGCCTCGGTGATGAACTTGATGTTCACGGTCTCGAGCTCGGGGGCCTCGCCCCAGTAGTCGTCGTTACGGGTGAGCACGGCCTCGGTGGCGGGGTCCCAGGAGTCCACGGTGAACGGGCCGGAGCCGGCGGTGTTCGTGGCGAGCCACTCGGCGCCGCCGTTCTCCTCCACCAGCTTGGTGTCGATCATCGAGAACGAGTACATCGGCAGGATCTGCAGGAACAGGTGGTTCGGCGCGGTGAGCGCGATCGTGACGGTGTGCTCGTCGACGGCGGTGACGGTGCTGATGCCGGCCATGCCGTAGAGGAAGCTCGCGCTGCTGGAGTCGGCGATGAGCTGGAACGAGCCCACGACATCCGCCGAGGTGAGCGGGTTGCCGCTCTGGAAGGTGATGTCGTCGCGCAGGGTGAAGGTGTACTCGGTGTCGTCGGCGGAGACCTCCCACGAGGAGGCGATCATCGGCACGATCTCGGCGGTGTTGGCGACCTGCTTGCCGTCGACCTCTTCGGTCGCGTAGGTGACCAGCTGGTCGTACGCGGCGAGTACGAACGTGTCACTGGTGACGTCGTTGGCCTCGGTGGGGTTCAGGGTGGTGCCGCCCTCGGAGTAGGCGGCGGTGATGGTGGTGGCACCGGCGCTGTCGCCGCCGCTGTTGGCGTTGGTGTTCGCGTTGGCGCTGCATCCGGTGACCAATAAGACGGATGCCGCAACGGCGACCGCTTTCACTGTGACTCTCATGGTTCTCCTCAGGGTGGGGGTGCGGGGGAAGGGGGGGGGGCCGGCTCCGGCGGGGGTTCAGGCGGTGGTGCGGAGCCGGGGGTCGAGCACGTCGCGCAGGGCGTCGCCGAGCAGGTTGAAGCCCAGGATGGAGGTGGCGATCGCCAGGCCCGGGAAGAAGGTGAGCCACCATTCGCCGCTGATGATGTAGCCGCGGCCGTCGGAGATCATGACGCCCCACTCGGCGGTGGGCGGCTGCGCGCCGAGGCCGATGAAGCTCAGCGCCGCGGCGGTGAGGATGGCGTACCCCATGCCCAGGGTGGCGCGCACCACGAGCGGGGCGAGGGCGTTGGGCACGATGTGGCGGGTGAGGATGGTGGCGCTGGTCAGTCCGAGCGCCCGGCCGGCCTCAACGAACTCGCGCTGTTTCAGCGAGATGGTCTGGCCGTAGGTGATCCGGGCGAACTCCGGGATGCCCACGATGCCGACGGCGATCATGGCACTGCTGGTGCCAGGGCCGAGGGCGGCGGCGACCGCCATGGCCAGCACCAGCGACGGGAAAGCGAGGAGCACATCCATCACGCGCATGATGACCGAACCGAGCGGGCCGCCGGCGTACCCGGCGATGCCGCCGAGCGGAACACCGATGGCCATGGAGATGGCCACGGCGATGAGGCCGGTCCAGAGCGAGAGCTGCCCGCCGGCGAAGACCCGGGTGAGCAGGTCGCGGCCGAAGTTGTCGGTGCCGAACAGGTGCTCGAGGCTGGGCGGGGCCAGCAGGGCGCCGGCGGCGGTCTCGCTGGCGCCGTAGGGGCTGAGCACACCGATGAAGATGCTGCCGAGGGTCCAGAACATGATCACGGCCAGGCCGACCATGCCCAGCTTGTTGCGCAGCAGCAGCCGGCCGAAGCCCACGGTGGTGGAACGGGTGCCGGCGGGCGCGGCGGGGGCGGTGGAACGCGTGCGGGACTTAGGCATTTCTCACCCTCGGGTCGATGGCGGCGTTGGTGAGGTCGACGAGCAGGTTGACGACGAGGAAGATGACGGCGGCCAGCAGCGAGAACGCCTGCACCGGCGCGTAGTCGGTGGCCATGATCGACTGCGTCACGTAGGAGCCCACACCGGGCCAGCTGAAGATGGTCTCGGTGATCACGGCGCCGCCGAGCAGCTGGCCGAACTCCAGGCCCACCACGGTCACCACCGACGGGGACGCGTTGCGGAAGGCGTGCTTGCCCACGACGATGCCGGGGGTCAGGCCCTTCGACACGGCGGTGCGCACATAGTCCTGGCCGAGCACCTCGAGCATCGCCGAGCGGGTCATCCGGGAGATCATCGCGATGCTGCCGGTGCTGAGCACCAGCGCCGGCCAGATGATGCTTTTCAGCGACGAGCCGAACGCCACCATGTCGCCGGAGAGCAGGCTGTCGAGCAGGTAGAAACCGGTCACCGAGGTGGGCGGGTTCACGCCGGTCTCGATCCGGCCGATCGGGGCGGGCGCCCAGCCGAGCGTGAAGTAGAACAGGTAGATGGCCAGCAGGCCCAGCCAGAACAGCGGCATGGAGGCGCCCACCAGTGAGATCACCCGACCGATGTGGTCGATCGCCCGGTCGCGGTACACCGCGCTGAGCACACCCAGCGGGATCGCGATGACCAGGGCGATGAGGATCGAGACGATGGCGAGCTCGGCGGTGGCCGGTAGCCGGGTGGCGAGGTCCTCGGTCACCGCGTGGCCGGTGTGCCAGGCGAAACCGAGATCCCCACGCAGCAGATCGCCGAGGTAGTCGAAGAACTGGCCGAGCATCGGCTGGTCCAGCCCCATCTCCACGCGCAGCTTCTCCACGGTGGCGGCGTCGGCCTGCTCACCGGCCAGCGTGCGGGCGGGGTCGCCCGGCAGGATGCGAGTGAGGAGAAAAATGCAGATGACGACGCCGATGAGGGCGGGAATCATTGCGAGCAGGCGACGGATGACGTAGCTCATCGAGTGCCCTCCCTGGGTGTCTGGTGCCGGTTCAGCATGAACAGATCATGCCGGGGAGGGGGAAACCAACCCAATACATTCTCACTATTTGAAAGTTACAATCACATTTCGAGACGCTGGCTACGATACTGAGCACACCTCTCTCGATCGAAAGCGACCCAGCGTATGAGTGCTCTTCCAGATCAGACCGCGTCATCCCCCCTGCAGACCGTCGACCGGGCCTTGCAGATCCTGCTGTCGTTCAGCGACGGCCGCCCCGATTGGGGTGTCCTGGAGCTGGCGGAGGAGTTCGACATCAACAAGTCCACCAGCCAGCGGTTGCTCGCGGCCCTGGCGACCCGCGGTTTCCTCAAGGCCGACCCGTACACGAGGCGGTACAGCCTCGGCCCGGCCATGTGGCACATGGCAAACGTGTGGGAACGCGGCGGCGGACTGGCCCGGTTGGCCGACCAGGTGCTGTCCTCTCTCGCCGCCGAGACCGAGCGCACGGCGCTGTTCACCATCCCCGACGGCGTGCACCTGCGCTGTATCGCTGCCGTGGACGGTGCCTCCGGGCCGGTGCGCAGCCATCCGCTGGTCGGTGATCTGTACCCCGCCCACGCCGGCGCCACGTCACGCGCCTATTTCGCATTCCTCGAACCGCATATACGTCGGGCATTACTCAACGACCGGCCCCGGGCCCGGTTCACCGAGCTCACCGAGGTGGACGAGCTGGCCTTCGAGGCGCTGCTCGACGAGACCTTCCAAACCGGTTGGGCGTATTCCGCCGGCGAATACGATTCGAGTACCCGGGCCATTGCCGCCCCGGTGCGGCTGGGCAAGACGCCGATCGGCTCGGTCTCGGTGCTCGAACCGAGCACTCGCGCTGACTCCGATCTGCGCGATATGGTACCCGCACTGCTCCGGGCAGCGGATGACCTCTCGTCGCTGCTGTCCAACCGCCCGCCGGCCAACCCCCAGCGGGACTGGCGCCGGGGTTTCTCCCGCGCCGCCAAGCCCTAGCCCCGCCCCGCCCCCGACTGTCCCCGCCCCGCTGTCCCCGCCCCGCCAGCCCCACCCGGTGGGCACACTGTTCCCGTAGCGGACATGTGCGCCCGGCGCGCCGGCCGCACAAGTCCGCACGGGCAACAGTTGGGGCCCCACCCGCCCGACCCGCACCTCCGCCCGAAGGAACCACCATGCACCTGCTGCTCCTGTCCAACTCCACCAACCACGGCCGCGGCTACCTCGAACACGCCCTGCCCGAGGTGCTCGCCTTCCTGCAGGGGGTGACCGAACTCACCTTCGTGCCCTTCGCCGGCGCCGACCACGACGCCTACACGGCCACGGTGCAGGCCGCGTTCGAGCCGCACGGCATCGCGGTGCGGGGACTGCACGAGGCGGCCGACCCGGTTGCCGCGGTGGCCGCCGCGCAGGCGCTGTTCGTCGGCGGCGGCAACACCTTCCGGCTGCTGGCCACCCTGCAGCGGCTCGGCCTGATACCGGTCATCCGCGCCCGCGTGCGGAACGACCTGCGTTACCTGGGCGCCAGCGCCGGCACCAACATCACCGCCCCGAGCATCCGCACCACCAACGACATGCCCATCGTGCAGCCGGAATCGTTCGAGGCGCTCGGTCTGGTGCCGTTCCAGATCAACCCGCACTATCTCGACGCCGACCCCGCCAGCGTGCACAACGGTGAGTCCCGCGAGACCCGGCTCACCGAGTTCCTCGACGAGAGCGACGTGCTGGTGCTGGGCCTGCGTGAGGGTGCACACCTCAGCGTCACCTCCAGTGACGCCTGTGCACTCGCGATGATTGGCGGCGCCTCGGCCAACCCGCTCTCGGACCAGCCCGCCATCCTGTTCGAACGCGGTCAGGCGCCCCGCGACGTCGCCGGCGACGTGAGCACGCTGCTGACGCACACGCCGCGCTTCGACCACTCAGCGGTGGCGGCGGGCTGACTTTTTCGCGGCGCGCGGGTGCCGCGCCGGTTCGCGGGTGGCGCGCCACCCGCGCACCGGCGCCTGACCCGCGCGGCTGCATCCGTTCCGCCTCCCGCAGCTCCCTCCGAGTCAGAGGGCGGCGGGCAGGCGGTTGATCAGGGTGAGCGCGGCGGCGGTGGCGAGGTCGCGGTCGTGGGTGAGCACGAACTCGTAGGAGCCCTCGGCGTGGTTGCCAGGGTCCAGCTCGCGCGCGGCCAGCACGGCGGCGAAATCCGCGGTCAGCACCACGATGTCCCACTCCTGCAGCAACGGGTCGGCGGGGTCGATCTGGCCCACCCGGATGCGGCTGGCCGGGTCGATCCGGGCGTCGCCGGCCAGGTACACCGCGACCAGTCCGGCCTCCGCACCGAGCGCGTCGTAGCGGGCACGGGTGTCCGGGGTGAGGTTCGTGTGCTGCTGGAAGGTGGAGAGCACCACGGCGGAGTCGCCGCTGGCTCCGGCCCGGGACTCCAGGAAGATGCTCATCTGCACCAGCAACGCCCGGTTGGACGGTCGCGGCGCGCGGACCGGAGCCACCACCTCGAACGGGGTGCGGACGGCCCGCGGTGCGGCCGCCGGCTCGGCCGGGAAACGGATGCCCGCCAGCCCGGCGGGGTTCGGCACCTCGGCGGCGGGCCGGCCGAAGAGCCAGCCCTGCCCGTAGGTGGCGCCGAGGGCGAGGGCGGTTACCCGGTGCTCCTCGGTCTCGATGCCCTCGGCCAGGACCACGGCCCCGGTGCGCTCGGCGTGCGCGGCCACGGCGCTCATCACCCGGGCGGCATCCTGGTCGGGCCGCTCGCGGATGAGGGCCATGTCGAGCTTGATCACATCCGGCTGCAGCAGCGGCAGCAGGGCCAGGGAGGCCGGGTCGGCCCCCAGGTCGTCCAGAGCGATCCGGTATCCCAGCGCCCGGGCCCGGTCGATGGCGAAGAACAGCCCTGCCGGGTCGTTCAGCAGCGCCCGCTCGGTGACTTCGAGTACCGCGGGTGCCGGCGGATGCGGGGCGTCGCCGAGGTCGGCCCGGTGCAGTGACCCGGGTTCCACATTGACGAACAGCGTGTGCGCGCCCGTGAAGCCCTGCTCGGTGGCGGTGCGCACGGTGGAGAGCCAGCAGGCCAGGTCGAGGTCGGCGACCCGGCCCAGCTGGTGGGCCCGGTCGAAGAGCGCGGCGGGGTTGTGGAAGAGCGTGTCGACGGGTCCGCGGCTGAGCGCCTCGTAGGCGACAGCGGTGCCGGTCTCCAGATCCACAATCGACTGGAACCTCGTGCTGATCAGCCTCTCCGCCAGCACCTGCTGAAACAGCGCATCAGAACCGCGCTCGGTCAGGCTGGTGCTCACGGTCATCCCCCATCCGCGACTGAGCGCGATCTCCTCGGAGTCTAACGACCGCCCCGGCCGGCGGGTCGATTTGGCCCCGTCCGGCGAAAACTGCCGGAGTTGCGCATCCCGCGGGAGGGCTACGCGGGTGCGGCGCCGCTTCGCGGGCGGCGCGCCACCCGCGAATCGGCGCGTGGCCCGCGCAACGCGCAGACGGCCGGCGCAGACGGCCGGATCAGGCGGCCGGGTCGGGGGCGAAACGGTAGCCCATGCCGGCCTCGGTGAGCAGGTAGCGCGGGTGAGCGGGGTCGGCCTCGAGCTTCTTGCGCAGTTGGGCCAGGTAGAGGCGCAGGTAGCCGGTGTCGGTCATCTTGTGCTGCCCCCAGACCTCGGCGTAGAGCGCCTGCCGGGTCACCAGCTTGCCCGGGGTGCGCAGCAGTAGCTCCAGGATCTGCCACTCGGTGGGGGTGAGCCGCACGTGTTCGGGCCCGTCGGGGCCGGCGCGCACGATGTTCTTCGCCGGCAGGTCCACCGTGATGGCGCCGAAGGTGACCACCGGTTCGTCACCGCTGGTGGGCATCCGCCGGGTGAGGGCACGGATGCGAGCCAGCAGCTCGTCGATCGAGAACGGCTTGGTGACGTAGTCGTCGGCACCCCGGTCGAGGGCCTCCACCTTGTCGGCGGCGCCGCTGCGGCCGCTCACCACCAGGATCGGCACGCTGTTCCAGCCGCGCACGGAATCGATCACGGCGAGGCCGTCGAGGTTGGGCATGCCGAGGTCGAGCATCACCAGGTCGGGGTGGTACTCCACGATCGCCGCCAGCGCGCTGGTGCCGTCGTGCGCGGTGATGATCTCGTAGCCGCGGGCGCCGAGGGTGATGCGCAGCGCGCGGAGGATCTGCGGGTCGTCGTCGGCGATCAGGATTCTCATGCGGTGGCTCCGTCGCCGTTGGGGTCGAGTGTGTCGGTGCGCGCGGGTGGGGCCTGCTCGTCCACCGCCGGAAGGGTGATCACCATGGTGAGCCCGCCGCCGGGGGTGTCGTCCGCCTCGAGGGTGCCGCCCATGCCCTCCACGAACCCCTTCGAGAGCGCAAGACCGAGGCCGAGGCCGGTGCTGTTGTCGGTGTCGCCGAGTCGCTGGAACGGCACGAAGACATCGTCGCGCCGGTCGGCCGGGATGCCGGGGCCGCGGTCCATGATGCGCAGCTGCACGGTGTCGGCGAAGCGGCTGGCCGAGACCCGGGCCGGTGTGCCGGCGGGGGAGAAGCGCAGGGCGTTGCTCAGCAGGTTCACCACCGCGCGTTGCAAGAGGCCCGGGTCGGCGAGTACCGGAGCGACGTCGGCGGGCAGCTCGAGTTCCACGCTGTCGGGCCCCAGCCCGAGCTCGTCGAGCGCGGGCAGCACCACGTCGGCCAGGTCGACCGGGCCGAGCGACACGGCCAGCGCGCCGGCCTGCAGCCGGCTCACATCGAGCAGGTTGGTCACGAGGGAGGCCAGGGTGTCGAGGCTCTCACCGGCAGTGGCCAGCAGTTCGGTGCGATCGGCCTCCGGCAGGGTGATGTCGGTGGCACGCAGGCCGCTGATCGCGGTGGTCGCGGCGGCGAGCGGGCGGCGCAGGTCGTGTCCGACGGCGGCGAGCAGGGCGCTGCGCATGCGGTCGGCCTCGGCCAGCGGCCCGATCTCACTCGCGGTCTGGGCCAGGGCGCTGTGCTCGAGGGCGGCATCGATCTGACTCACGATCACGCCGAGCAGACGGCGTTCGGATGCGGCCAGGTCGGGGCCGTAGAGCTCCAGGGTGGCCCGGGTGCCGACGGGTACAACGGTGCCGCGTGCGCTCGGGTCGGCCGCATCCGCTTCGCCGGCCTCGACCAGCACCACACCATTGGCGATGAGTAGTACCCACTGCAGCCCGAACGCCTCGCGGGTGCGGGTGACCAGCGCCTGCAGGGCGTCTTCGCCGCGCAGCACGCTGCCGGAGACGGTGGCGAGCAGCTCCGATTCGGCGGCGGCGCGGCGGGCGGCCCGGGTGCGGCGGGCGGCCTGGTCCACGACGTAGCTCACCAGGATGGCGTTGACGAGGTAGAGCGAGAGCGCGAACAGGTGCAGCGGTTCGGCGATGGAGATCGTGTAGAGCGGCTGCACCAGGAAGTAGTCCAGGGTGAGCCCGGAGAGCAGGGCCGCGAACAGCGCCGGCCAGAGTCCGCCGACGAGGGCCACGACCACCACGAGCAGCTGGTAGCTGAGCACGTCGCTGGTGATCGATTCCTCGCTGCGGAAGGTGACGAGCAGCCAGGTGAGCAGTGGCCCGCCGGCCAGGGCGAGGGCGAAACCGGCCAGCCGCCGTCGCACGGTGAGCGCGCCACCCAGCCGGGGCAGCGCGAACGTGCCGCCGGCGGCGGAGTGGGTGACGATGTGCACGTCGATGTCGCCGGACTCGCGGGTGATGGTGGCCCCGATGCCCGGCCCGGAGAGAGCCGCGGCGAGCCGGGGGCGCCGGCTGACGCCGATCACCAGTTGGGTGGCGTTGGCGGCACGCGCGAACTCCACCAGCGCCCGGGGGATGTCGTCGCCGACCACCTGGTGGTAGCTGCCGCCGAGTTCTTCCACCAGCGCGCGTTGCGCGGCCAGGGCGCCCGGATGCGGGCTGGCGAGCCCGTCCTGGCTGATCACGTGCGCGGCCACGAGCTCGCCGCCGGACGAGCGGGCCGCGATGCGGGCGCCGCGGCGAATGAGGGTCTCACCCTCCGGGCCGCCGGTGAGGGCCACGACCACGCGTTCCCGAGCCTCCCATTTGTTGGAGATGCCGTGTTCGGCCCGGTAGCTCTGCAGCGCGGTGTCGACCTCGTCGGCCAGCCAGAGCAGGGCGAGTTCGCGGAGTGCGGTGAGGTTGCCCAGCCGGAAGTAGTTCGACAGTGCCGCGTCGATCCGAGCGGCCGGGTAGACGTTGCCCTCGGCGAGCCGGTCGCGCAGCGCCTGCGGGGCCAGGTCGATGACCTCCACCTGGTCGGCGCCGCGCAGCACGGCATCCGGCAGCGTCTCGCGCTGGGGCACCCCGGTGATCTGCTGCACCACGTCGTTGAGCGATTCGATGTGCTGGATGTTGACGGTCGAGATCACGTCGATGCCGGCGGCCAGGATCGCCTCGACATCCTGGTAGCGCTTGGCGTGCACCGAACCGGGAGCGTTCGTGTGCGCGAGCTCGTCGACCAGCGCCACGTCGGGGTGCCGGGCCAGCACCCCGGCCAGGTCGAGTTCGGTCAGTTCGATGCCGCGATGCGCCACCACCGAACGCGGCAACACCTCAAGGCCCTCGATCATGCGGGCGGTGGCCGCGCGACCGTGGGTTTCCACGATCGCGACGACCACGTCCCGGCCCTCACCCTGCAGGCGGCGGCCCTCGTCGAGCATGCTGTAGGTCTTGCCCACGCCGGGGGCGGCGCCGAGCAGCACGCGCAGACGACCGCGTTTCATGGGCTACCCCTTTCCCTGCTCCGACTCGAGCTGTGCGAGTGCGATGTTCAAGTTGAGCACATTCACGGTCGATTCGCCGAGATAACCCAGATCGGGGCCCTGTTCGGCGGCATCGACCAGCGCGGACACGTCCGCCTCGGGCAGGTCGCGGGCCGCCGCGACCCGCTCCACCTGCAGCCGGGCGTACGCCGGGCTGATGTGCGGGTCGAGCCCGGAGGCCGACGCGGTGACCGCATCCGCCGGGATCTCGGCGACCGGCACATCGTCCAGGGCACTGATCGCGGCCTGGCGGTCGGTGATCGCCTGGATCAGGTCGGCGTTCTCCGGCCCCCAGTTGCTGCCGCTGGAGGCAGCCCCGTCGTAGCCGTCACCGGCCGCGGACGGGCGGGACTGGAACCATTCGGGCCGGATTGCGCCGTCGGCATCCGTGAAGGACTGCCCGATCAGGCCGGAACCGACGACGGTGCCCTCGTCGCTCTGCACCAGCGACCCGTTCGCCTGGGCGGGCAGCGCCACCTGGCCGATCAGGGTGATGGCCAGCGGGTAGGCCAGGCCGAGCACGACGGTGAAGACGAGCATGGCGCGCACGGCCACCCCGTACTGCCGTGCGCCGGTGCGGGTGCGGGAGGTACTCATGAGAGAAAGGTCCGTTTCAGAGGGAAGGAAGGATGGAACATGATTAGAAGCCCGGAATCAGCGACACGACGAGGTCGATCAGCTTGATGCCCACAAACGGGGCGATCACCCCGCCGAGCCCGTAGATCAGCAGGTTGCGGCCGAGCACGCTGGCGGCGCTCGCGGCCCGGTAGGTCACGCCGCGCAGGGCCAGCGGAATCAGCACCACGATGATGATGGCGTTGAAGATGATCGCCGACAGGATCGCGGAGGCCGGCGAGTGCAGTTGCATGATGTTCAGCACCGCGAGGCCCGGGAACACCCCGGCGAACATGGCCGGGATGATCGCGAAGTACTTGGCGATGTCGTTCGCGATCGAGAACGTGGTGAGCGCACCGCGGGTGATCAGCAACTGCTTGCCGATCCGCACGATGTCGATCAGCTTGGTCGGGTCGGAGTCGAGGTCGACCATGTTGCCGGCCTCCTTCGCGGCCGAGGTGCCGGTGTTCATCGCCACCCCCACGTCGGCCTGGGCCAGGGCGGGCGCGTCGTTGGTGCCGTCACCGGTCATCGCCACGAGGTTGCCGCCCTCCTGTTCCCGGCGGATCAGGGCGAGCTTGTCTTCGGGGGTGGCCTCGGCCAGAAAGTCGTCCACCCCGGCCTCGGCCGCGATGGTGGTGGCGGTGAGGGCGTTGTCGCCGGTGACCATGACGGTGCGGATGCCCATCGAGCGCAGCTCGGCGAAGCGCTCCTTCATGCCTTCCTTGACGATGTCCTTGAGGTACACCACGCCGAGCACGGTGCGCTCGCCGGATGCTGCGGTTCCGGATGCTGCGGTGCCGGATGCTGCGGTTCCGGATGCTGCGGCTCCTGATGCTGCAGCGGCGACCACCAGGGGGGTGCCGCCCAGCCGGGAGATCCGTTCCACCTCCAGGGTGAGCTCGGCCAGCACGGTGTCCGCCACCGGGCCGGCCTCCTGCACCCAGGCCAGCACGGCGGAGCTGGCGCCCTTGCGGATCTGCCGGCCACCCTGCTCACCGGCTGTGCCGTCGCCGGCCAGGTCGATCCCGCTCATGCGGGTCTGCGCGGTGAACGGCACGATGTCGCCGGCCAGGCTGTCCGGCCGGTGGAAGCCCCGCTCGGCGGCCAGGTCCACGATCGACTTGCCCTCCGGGGTGGGGTCGCTCAGCGACGAGAGCGCCGCCGCCCGCACCAGTTCGGCCTCGGTCACGCCGGTCAGCGGCGCGAATTCGCGGGCCTGCCGGTTGCCGTAGGTGATGGTGCCGGTCTTGTCCAGCAGCAGGATGGTGACGTCGCCGGCGGCCTCGACGGCCCGGCCCGACATGGCCAGGACGTTCCGCTGCACGAGCCGGTCCATGCCGGCGATGCCGATGGCCGAGAGCAGGGCACCGATGGTGGTGGGGATCAGGCAGACCAGCAGGGCGATCAGCACGGGCAGGCTCACGGTGGCGGCGGAGTAGCTCGCGATCGGGTTGAGGGTGAGCACCACCACCAGGAACACGATCGAGAGGCTGGCCAGCAGGATGTTCAGCGCCATCTCGTTGGGGGTCTTCTGCCGGGCCGCGCCCTCCACGAGTGCGATCATGCGGTCGACGAAGGTCTCACCGGGTTTGCTGGTGATGCGCACCACGATGCGGTCGGAGAGCACCCGGGTGCCCCCGGTGACGGCGCTGCGGTCACCGCCGGATTCCCGCACCACGGGGGCGGATTCGCCGGTGATCGCGGATTCGTCGATCGAAGCGATGCCCCAGACGATGTCGCCGTCGCCGGGCACGAGCTCGCCGGCCACCACGATCACGGTGTCGCCGAGGGTGAGGTCGGCCGAGGAGATCGAGCGCACCGGCGCACCGTCGGCACCGGGGTTGGAGTCGGGGTTGTAGTCCAGCACCTGGGTGGCGCTCGTGCTGGTGCGGGTCTGACGCAGGCTGTCGGCCTGCGCCTTGCCGCGGCCCTCGGCCACGGACTCGGCCAGGTTGGCGAAGATCACGGTGAGCCAGAGCCACACCGCGATGCCGACGGTGAACGAGCCGGGCACGGCAGAGCCGCCGGAACTGGCGGGGCCGCCGAGGAACGGCTCGGCCACCGCGAGCAGGGTGGTGAGTGCGGCACCGATCTCAACGATGAACATGACGGGGTTCCGCCACATCAGGCGCGGGTCGAGCTTCCGCACCGCACCGGGCAGCGCGGCCACAAGCTGGCCGGCGCTGATCGCCTTTTTCGGAGCCTTGTGGTGGTCGGCGGTCGGAGTGGTCGGGGTATCGGGGGTGTCTATCAGAGTGGTCATGGCTTACTGCAGCCCTTCCGCCAGGGGACCCAGCGCGAGTACGGGGAAATAGGTGAGTGCGGTGATGATGATCGTGACGCCGATCAAGAGGCCCACGAACTGCGGCCGGTTGGTGGGCAGGGTGCCCACGGTGGCGGGCACCTTGTCTTGCGCGGCGAAGGACCCGGCCAGAGCGAGCACGAACACGATCGGCAGGAACCGGCCGAGCAGCATGGCCACACCGAGCGCGGTGTTGAACCACGGGGTGTTGGCGGTGAGCCCGGCGAACGCGGAGCCGTTGTTGTTCGCCGCGGAGGTGAAGGCGTAGAGCACCTCGGACAGCCCGTGCAGGCCGGGGTTCCAGATCGACGTGCCCTCCACATCCGCTCGCACGGCGGGAATCGCGAAGGAGAGCGCGGTGCCGGCCAGCACCAGGGTGGGCGTGACCAGGATGTACAGGCTGGCCAGCTTGATCTCCCGTGGGCCGATCTTCTTGCCCAGGTACTCCGGGGTGCGGCCCACCAGCAGGCCGGCCACGAACACGGCGATCACCGCGAGGATGAGCATGCCGTACAGGCCCGACCCGGTGCCGCCGGGGGCGACCTCGCCGAGCATCATGTTGAGCATCGGCAGCATGCCGCCCAGCGCGGTGTAGGAGTCGTGCATCGAGTTGACCGCGCCGGTGGAGGTGAGCGTGGAGGTGGTGGCGAACAGGGTGGAGCCGAGGATGCCGAACCGGGTCTCCTTGCCCTCCATCGCACCATTGGCCAGCCCGGGTGCGGTGCCGGCGCCGTTCAGCTCCAGCAGCGACAGCGCGGTGAGCGAGACCACGAAGATCGTGGCCATGGTGGCCAGGATCGTGTAGCCCTGCTTTGTGTCGCCCACCATGGTGCCGAAGGTGCGCGGCAGGCTGAACGGGATCGCCAGCATCAGCACGATGGAGAACAGGTTGGTCCAGCCGGTGGGGTTCTCGAACGGATGCGCCGAGTTGGCGTTGAAGAAGCCGCCACCGTTGGTGCCGAGCAGCTTGATGGCCTCCTGTGAGGCCACCGGACCGCCCGGGATCGACTGGGTGCCGCCGGTGAGGGTGGTCACCTCGGTAAACCCGGTGACGTTTTGGATGACGCCGCCGGCCACCAGCACGATCGCGGCGATCACCGACAGCGGCAACAGCAGGCGCAGCACCCCGCGGGTGAGGTCCACCCAGAAGTTGCCGATGGTGCCGGAGCGGCGCAGCACCAGCCCGCGGATGAGGGCGACCGCCACGGCGAGGCCCACGGCGGAGGAGACGAAGTTCTGCACCGCGAGGCCCACAAGCTGCACCGAGTAACCCAGGGTCACATCGGGGGAGTAGGACTGCCAGTTGGTGTTGGTCACGAACGACACCGCTGTGTTGAACGAGAGCCCCGCCGGCACGGCATCGAAGCCGAGCGCGTAGGGCAGCACGGCCTGGGCGCGCTGGATGGCGTAGACGAGCAGCACCCCCACGAGCGAGAACGCGAGCACACTGCGCAGGTAGACCGCCCAGGTCTGCTGGCCGCGAGCATCCACCCCGATCAGGCGGTAGAAGCCGCGTTCGATCCGGAGGTCCCTGTGGGAGGTGTAGAGGGTGGCCATGTAGTCGCCGAGCGGCCGGTAGATGACAACAAGCACGATGATCAGGGTGAGGGCCTGCAGGATGCCCAGCCAGACCGGCACTAGAACCGCTCCGGTTTCACCAGGGCCAGCACGAGGTAACCGAGGGCGCCGACGGCGAGCACCGCGGCAAGGATGTCGAACACGATCACAGCTTCGCCACCCCCCAGGCCACGAGGCCGATCAGCGCGAACACGGCGATCACGCCGAGCACGTAAACAAGGTCGAGCATGTCTGTCTTCTCCGTCCGTAGGCCGCCGATTCAGCGGCCGCACACGTGCTCGTCACGAGCACCAGACGAGTAGACACCTCGCTCGAGTCGAAATACGGATTCCTAACGAACCCCTAACGCCCGGATGCGAATAACTCCCGCTGATTGCCGAAACGGGAAGAATCCGGCCGCGGGAGGGCAGAAAAAAGCCCCGGTGCCGCTCACACCTTTGGGGGGAAAGGGGGCAGGCACCGGGGCCAATCGTTGGAGTGGGGGAACTCCATGTGCAACAGTACGGGGTCCGTGCTGCGAGCGGGCTGGATGGGGCCTAAGAATTTTCTATGACACCGAAGAATTTCTGGGATTATTACCCGCCTGGCGGACCGCCGGACCGTCGGTCAGCGGGTCAAATGGCCGATCCGGCCAGTGAACCGGTGGTCAGCTCCGCGCCCATCACCACGCAGAGGATCTCGCGGTCGCCTTCGGTCCAGCTGCCTTCGGTCGGGCCGATGAAGGTCAGGTCCAGTGTCGACTCCTCGAAGGACTTCCCGATGAACGGTTCGAACTCGGCGACGCAGCCGTCCTGAGCGGCCGTGGTGACGGCCTCGTCGCCGGGGAAGGTCTCCGCGTCGGTGAGGTCGAAGGAGTGGTAGGCCTCGTAGTCGTGCGGTTCGGTGCACGGCAGTGCGGGAACGCTGGAGATCTCCTCGGCCTCCTGGTCGTTGAAGCAGTCGCCGATGGCGAGGGAGAACACGTCGGCCTCGCCGGCCTCGCTGATCTCCTGGGTGTCGGCGTCACGCGCGGCCTCCTCGGGGAACAGGTCGCTGATTGCGCTGCACCCCGAGAGGGTGAGTGCGCCGACCGAGAACGCGGCGGCGACGAGGATGACGCGCAAGCGCGGAAGGGAATGGGACACAGTGGGCCTTTCGAACGGGTGGGAAAACTGAGGGGCAGCACGAAGGGCGGCGTGCCTCGATCGATCACTGATCCTGCCCCGGCGCTCGAACCCCGAAAAAATTGGCGCTGGCGGCGTTTCTATTTTGGCCGAGGTCGAAACACCCGCGCAAGGCGGCCGCGAATATTTTGTGGCGACCGGGGATATTTATCGATACAGTCGATCACGTCGTCCCGAATTCAAAGGAGAATCCACGTGACATCCCCCGCCTATGCCCGCGTCGTGATCGATCTTGACGTGCCGGGTGCAGAGATCAGCCGCCACCTCTATGGCCACTTCGCGGAGCATCTCGGCCGCTGCATCTACGGAGGGTTCTGGGTCGGCGAGGATTCCGCGATCCCGAACGAGGGCGGCATCCGCCTCGACGTCGTCGACGCCCTCAAACGCCTCGGCATCCCCAACCTGCGCTGGCCGGGCGGATGCTTCGCCGACGAATACCACTGGCGGGACGGCATCGGTCCGAAGGAGGACCGCCCCCGCATGGTGAACACGAACTGGGGCGACGTGGAGGAGAACAACCACTTCGGCACCCACGAGTTCATGGCCCTGTGCGAGATGCTCGGCGCCGAGCCCTACGTCAACGGCAACGTCGGCAGCGGCACCGTGCAGGAGATGAGCGAGTGGGTCGAATACCTCACTCGTGCCGGCGACAGCCCGATGGCGCGCCTGCGCCGCGAGAACGGGCGCGACGAGCCCTGGCTGGTGCCGTTCTGGGGCATCGGGAACGAGGCCTGGGGCTGCGGCGGCAACATGAGCGCGGAACACTACGCCAACGAGGCGCGCCGGTACGCCACGTTCTGCCGTGACCACGGTGACAACCGGCTGTACCGGATCGCCGCCGGCGCGGCCGACGACGACGTGAAGTGGACCCGGACACTCATGGAGGCGCTGAACTGCATCGGCTGCCAGCGCGAGCCGAAGAACACCTTCCAGGCGGTCTCGTTCCACTACTACACCCTCACCGGCCCGTGGGAGCAGAAGGGCAGCGCGACGGCGTTCTCCACCGACGAGTACTACATCACGATGAGCAAGGCGCAGGAGGTGGAGCGGGTGCTGCAGGCGCACGCCACGATCATGGATGCCTACGACCCGGGCAAGAAGGTGGGGCTCGTTCTCGACGAATGGGGCACCTGGTGGGACGTCGAGCCCGGCACGAACCCCGGCTTCCTCTACCAGCAGAACACCATGCGCGACGCGCTTGTCGCCGGCGTGCACTTCGACGTGTTCCACCGGCACGCCGACCGGCTGACCATGGCGACCATCGCGCAGACCGTCAACGTGCTGCAGGCCATGATCCTCACCGATGAGGAGTCCGGGGCGCTGGTGCTCACCCCCACCTATCACGTGTTCGAAATGAACCGCGGTCACCACGACGCCACCTCCGTCGCCGCACACGTGGTCGAAAAGCCCGAGGTGCGTGTGGCGAGCGGCCGAACGGTCGACCTCGTATCGGTGTCGGCGTCGGTCAAGAACGGCGCCGGTCTCGTGTCGCTCAGCAACCTCGACGCCGAAGCTCCACTCGAGGTGCTCCTCGACCTCCGCGGGCTCGCGGTCTCCGACGCTCACGGGCGGGTCCTCGCGGCGGCCCAGGCGTCGGCGCACAACACGCCCCAGGCGCCGGATGCCGTGGCGCCGGCGCCGCTGCCCGTCGACATCGATCCGCGGGGGCTGCGGGTCACCCTCCCACCGCAGTCGTTCGCCACGATCTCCTTCACCGTCGCGAGCGAAGCGTAGGGTGCACCCATGGTGACGATGCAGGACGTGGCACGCGCCGCCGGCGTGTCACCGATGACGGTCAGCAATGTGCTCAACGACTATCCCTATGTGCGCGAGGAGACACGCGAGAGAGTGCTGCGCGCCGTCGAGGAGCTGGACTACCGGGTCAACGTCGCGGCCCGCAACCTGCGTGCGGGCCGTACGAAAACGATCGGTCTCGCCGTGCCCGAGGTCGACCGGCCGTACTTCGGCCAACTCGCGGTCAAGATCATCGCCCGCGCCGCCGCGGCCGGTTACCGGGTCGTGATCGAGCAGACCGGCGCCGACCGGGACCGGGAGCTCGGTACGATCGCGGGCTCCCGCCACCGGATGTACGACGGCCTGATCCTCTCCGCCGTCGGGCTCGGAGCGCGGGACGGTGAACTGCTCCGCACCGACTTCCCCATGGTCATCCTCGGTGAGAGCGTGTTCCAGGCGCCGGTCGACCACATCGCGCTGCCGAACGACGAGGGCACCTACGCCGCCACCCAGCATCTGATCGAGCGGGGTTGTCGCCACATCGCGATCGTCGGAAGCGATGCCGAGCCGTCGAAACCCAGCGTGACCGGGCTGCGCCACAACGGCTACCTCCGGGCGATCCATGATGGTGCTCTCGAGTACGACCCGGTCCGCTCGGTCACGATGGCGAGCCTCAGCATGAACGCGGGGCGGGAGGCGGCGACCCGCCTCGTCGAGTCCGGCACCCGGTTCGACGGGGTGGTCTGCATCACGGACACCGTCGCGCTGGGCATGATCCGCGGCCTCGCCGACCACGGCCTCCTCGTTCCCGGTGACGTGCGGGTGATCGGCTTCGACGGCATCGACGAGGGCGAGTTCAGCGTTCCCAGCCTCTCCACGATCGCCCCGGATCACGACGATGTCGCCGCGCGCGCGGTGGACCTGCTGATCAACCGGATCGTCGACGGCGCGGACTGGCGGCCGCAGGAATTCGTCGCCCCCTTCCGCCTGATCGAGCGTGAGTCGACCGGCTGAACGAGGACCGTTGCGGCGCCTGAGGCCGTGGCACATCGCCACGGTGCGGGAGGGCGCTCCGGAGTCGCACAGGCGCGCTGCTAGGGTTCTTGTCTGAACCAGGCGGGACCGGCTCACCACCCGGCCGAGCCGACACCCGCCGACGACGAAGGGAAACCCCATGAAGGCATCCGCAGAACTCGGCACCCACCTGCAGTCGGTCCTGGTCGACCTGATCGAACTGCACGTCCAGGGCAAGCAGGCGCACTGGAGCGTCGTGGGAAAGAACTTCCGCGACCTGCACCTGCAGCTTGACGAGATCATCGATGACGCCCGGATCTTCACCGACGAGCTGGCCGAGCGGATGCGCGCGCTCGACGCCCTGCCCGACGGCCGCACCGAGACCGTCACCAAGACCACGCACCTGCCCAAGTTCCCGGCCGGCGAGGTGGACACCACCGAAACCGTGGGCCTGGTCACGGCACTGCTCACCGCAACCGTCGACAACATCCGCGAAGTCCACGAGTCTGTCGATGAAGAAGACCCGGCCAGCGCCGATATTCTCAACGGTTTCATTCTCAAGCTCGAGCAGTACATCTGGATGGTCAGCGCGGAGGACCGCAAGCCCCGCAAGCCCACTGCCAAGGACTCCACCCGCCCGGCGGGTAAGGCCTAACCCCAGCTCAAGCTGGCAATTCGCACCCGGGCCGTGACGAACGACCCGGGGGTCTCGTCACAGCAGTGAGACCATCTCGAAAGATGCGAACCCGCGGCACCGCCCGCGAACAAGACAGAGGTAGACACGATGACCCAGGTAATCGAAACGATCGATGTAGATGTTCCCGTACGTACCGCTTACAACCAGTGGACCCAGTTCGAGTCGTTCCCGCACTTCCTCGACTTCGTCGAGAGCATCACGCAGATCGACGACACCCACACCCACTGGACGGTGAAGATCGGCGGCGCCGTGCGCGAGTTCGACGCCGAGATCACCGAGCAGCACCCCGACGAACGCGTCGCCTGGAAGAGCACCTCCGGCGATGAGCAGCACGCCGGCGTGGTCACCTTCCACCGCCTCAGCGACACGACCTCCCGGGTCACCGTGCAGCTGGACTGGGCAGCCGAGGGCTTCCTGGAAAAGGTGGGCGCCGTCTTCGGTGTGGACGACCACGTGATCAAGAAGGACCTCAAGCAGTTCAAGACCTTCGTCGAGAACCCCGCCAACCAGGGCGATGGCTGGCGCGGAGACGTGACCGTTTAGGTCTGTTCGACAGCAAGACCAGTTCACACCGCGCGCCGTCGGCGCCGGGGTACACACCCCGGCACCGGCGGCGTTCGTCGTGCGGTGCTACATTCCCTGCGTGACGGTGTCCCCCGAGCAACGGCCACACGGCAACATTCGGCACGGCCGCCTCAAACGATCGAACCCGGTCACCGCCCTTCTCGCTCTGGTGGCGGTGACCCTGGCCGTGCTCCTGGTCAGCGGAGCAGCGCTCGGTGGGCTCTTTGTGTGGCAGTTCAACAGCGAGGTGTCGGCGAACTCCATCAACATCAGCGGCGGCGGTGACACGGATGCACCGGTCAACATCGGCAGCTACGAAGCTGGTTTCAACATCCTCATCGTCGGCGCGGACAACGACGCCGCCCAAGGCGCTGCCTACGGAGTGCGGGAGACGACCCTGAACGACGTGAACATCCTGCTGCACGTGTCGGCGGACCACGCCAACGCCGTGGTCGTGAGCATTCCACGGGATCTCGTCGTGCCGCATCCGTCGTGCACCAACACCGACACCGGTGAGCAATTCGGCTCGCTCAGCGCCGCACCGCTCAACCAGGCGATGGGTCGCGGCGGGCTGCCCTGCGTGGTTGACACGGTGGAAGGCCTCACCGGGCTCGAGATCCCCTTTGCCGGCCTGGTGTCGTTCAGCGGTGTGGTGCGGATGAGTGACGCCGTGGGCGGGGTGCCGATCTGTCTCGCGGAGCCGATCGACGACCCCCTGGCCGGCCTCAGCCTTCCCGCCGGCACGAGTGTCGTCTCCGGCGAGACGGCCCTGGGCTTCCTCCGCAGCCGGCACGGAGTGGGAGACGGCAGCGACCTGTCCCGCATCTCCTCCCAGCAGATCTATCTGGCATCGCTGATGCGCACCGTGCAGGGCGACGGCACCCTCGCCGATCTGCCTCGGCTGCTCACCCTGGCCACCGCGGCAGCCAAAAATATCCACCTGTCCACGAGCCTCGCGCACCCGCAGACCATGGTGTCGATGGCACTGGCGCTCAAGGACATCGACCTCGACCGGTTGGTGTTCGTGCAGTACCCCGCCACCGACGATCCCGCCTATCCGGGCAAGGTGGTGCCGATCCAGCCGCTGGCCGACACCATGTTCGCCAAGATCGCCGCCGACGAACCGTTTTCGCTCACCGCCGAGGAGCCGCCGGCGGCACCCGTCGCCGCCGAACCTCCGACCGCCGGCCCGGTCACCGAACCGCCGCCGACGGATGCCGCGTCGGATGCCGCGACGCCGGCCCCGGCCCCCGCGGTGCTCGACGGGCTCACCGGGCGCACGGCCGCAGACGAGTCCTGCGCCGTCGCCGCCGGCGGCTGATCCGCAGGGCGCTCGCCCGCCGGACGGGCACCCAGCGGAAACTGCTAGGTTTCCGACTTCACGCAGTTAAAGGGGTGTGTCGGTGTCCGACAGACGTTCGCAGATCAGAGGGATCGCCCGCCACGGTCGATTGAGACGAAACGGGCCGGTGCGCGCGGTCATCACGGCGCTCGCCGCTGGCCTGTCCGTGCTTCTGGTCAGCACCCTCGCGGTGGCCGGCATTGCGGTGTGGCAGGTCAGCAGCAGGGTGGCAGACAATGCAATCAACATCGGCGGCGTCGACGAGGCTGCCCCGCCACCCAACCTGGGCGCCTTTGAGAGCGGCTTCAACATCCTCATCGTCGGGGCTGACAACGATGCCGACCAGGGCCTGGCGTACGGCGAGCGGGATGCCACCCTCAACGACGTCAACATCCTCGTGCACGTCTCGGCCGACCACAGCAATGCCGTGGTGGTGAGCATCCCCCGCGACCTGATCGTGGCGCATCCGGAGTGCACAAACGCCGACACCGGAGAGGTGTTCGGCGCTCTGTCGGCCGCCCCGATCAACGAGGCCATGGCCCGCGGCGGGTTGCCGTGCGTGGTGGACACCGTGGAGGGGCTCACCGGCCTCGACGTGCCCTACGCGGGACTCACCTCGTTCAAAGGTGTGGTCCAGATGAGCGACGCCATCGGCGGGGTGCCCATCTGCCTCACCGAGGCGATCGACGACCCGCTGGCCGACCTCAGCCTGCCCGCCGGCCCCAGCGTGGTGTCGGGTGAGGAGGCGTTGGGCTTCCTGCGCAGCCGGAAGGGCGGTGACGGCAGCGACCTGTCCCGCATCTCTTCGCAGCAGATCTACCTCGCCTCGCTGATGCGCACGGTGCAGAGCGACGGCACGCTCACCGACCTGTCCAAGCTGTACGGCCTGGCCAACGCGGCCTCGGCGAACATCAAACTGTCCACGAGCCTGGCCCGCACCGACACGATGGTGTCCATGGCGATGGCGCTCAAGGACGTCGACCTGGAGCGCCTGGTCTTCGTGCAGTACCCCGGCACCACCGACGACCCGAACTACCCGGGCAAGGTGGTGCCCACGCAGTACCTGGCCGACGAGTTGTTCGGCAAGATCGCGGCCGATGTCCCGTTCAGCCTCACGCCGGCGGTGCCGGCCGAGGAACCCGTGGAGGCCGCGCCGCCGGTGGACGCGCCGGAGGGGGCCCTGCCGGAGGGGACCGTGCCGGAGGGGACCGTCCCACCCGAAGCGGTGGAAGCGGCCCCCGAGGCCATCGACGGCCTCACCGGTCGTACGGCCGGCGACGAGTCCTGCGCTGCCGGCTGAGCGGACCCGTCACCGGCAGAGCGGGATCAGCCGGTGACGACGGCGATCTCGTTCGGTGTGGCGGGCAGCTCCGCCGAGGTGATGACCTCGCCGGTGGCCACATCCACGGCGAACAGCGAGTTCGTGGCCGGTTCAGTCACGTAGGCGGTGCCGCCGACGACGGTGAGCGCGGGGTGCGCCTCCTGCCATTCGGCCGGACCCTCCCAGGCGGTGATCACCGGGTAGGACTCGCCCAGCTCACCCGTTTCGGGATCCATCACGTGCAGGGCGCCGTCGGTGCCCAGGATGATCGCCTCGTCGTTCGGGCCGCGGGCCACGTCGCGCCAGGTGTACTCGATGCCGTCGGGCAGGTCGATGACCTCGGCGGTCTTGGCGACGGTATCCACGAGCAGGATCTCGCTGAGCAGGCTGCCCTCGGAGTCCGGGTCGGAGTTGTAGTCGCCGACGGCGATGGTGCTGGTCTCGGTGACGTACGCGTTGCCGGTGCGGCCGTAGGCATCCGGTGCGGTGAGCTTGGTGATCTCGCCCTTGTCGTAGACCAGAACGCCGTTGCTGCAGCCGAACACGGCCACCTCGTTGGCGGCGGCGCCCTCACCGTGCACCGACGGGCAGTCGGCGTTGCGGGCGATCTCTTCGCGGTCGGCGTTGAGAACGCGGATGCCGGTGCGTGTTTCGGATGTGCCGACGGTGGTGAGCAGGGTGCCGTCTTCGAGCTCGATCGAGACGCCGTGGTGGGCGGCCTCGGCCGGGATGACCTCGGTCTGGGGCAGCGTGTCGGGGGAGTCGAGCAGTGCGTCGGTCTCGAAAATGGTGGTATCCCCGGTGCCGTCGGCGAAGAGGATGGTCTTGTCGCCGTGCTTGACCACGTGGCCGGCGGCCGGCGCGTCGAAGACCAGGTCGGTCAGAACCGGTTCGGCCGTCTCGGAGACGCCGTCGGCCGTCCAGGTGCCGGTGTCGAGCACCCGGAAGCCGTCCGCCGTGGTGACCAGCACGTGGCGGCCGTCGCCGGCGGTGTTCACCCGGTTGAACCCGGCCAGGGGCAGGTCGGCCTCCAGCTCGAGGGTGGTGCCGTCGAGCACCAGGAGGCCGCCGTCGTAGGTGAGCGAAACGCGCGGGGTGGCCGCGGCGGCAGTGCCGGACTCGGCGGGGCTGCTGCTGCTCGGGGTGTCCTCGGCGGTGGCGCAGGCCGTCAGGAGCAGAGCCGATGCGGCGATGATCGCCGCGAATGCGGTGCGGTGCTGTGTTCTCAGGTGCTGTGTTCTCATTTTTTCTTTTCAGGGTGAGGGGCTGCCGGTTACGGCGACAGCCCGGTGGTGATGCGCTCGGTATTCGTGCGCATCATGGTGAGGTAGGTGTCAGCGCCCGAGCCGGGTGCGCTGAGGGATTCGGTGAAGAGCTCCACGACCACCACATCGATGCCGGCCTCGTCGGCAAGCACCTGCACGAGCCGGTCCGGCTGGGAGGATTCGGCGAAGATGGTGGGCACGCCGGCCTCTTCGATGGTCTCGACCAGGCCGCGGAGGTCCGAGGCGCTGGGCGCGGCGAGGGTTGAACCCCCGGGAATGACGGCGCCCAGCACGGTGAAGTCGAACCGGTCGGCCAGGTACCCGAAGACGTGATGGTTGGTGACCAGGTTGCGCCGGTCGGCCGGGATAGTGCCGAACGCCGCGGTCATCTCGGCGTCCAGCGTCTGCAGTTGGGCGGTGTACGCCGCGGCGGACGCATCGATCGCCGCGGCGTCCACCCCGTCGACCCCGTCGCGGATGGCCGCGGTCACGGCGTCGACGACGTCGAGCATCCGGGCCGGGTCGGTCCAGAAGTGCGGGTCGTCGGCTCCGGTGCCCGACTCGCTGCCCGGCTCAGTGTTCGGCTCGGTGGCCGTGTAGGCCAGGGTGTCGATCACGTCGCCGGCGGCGAGCATCGGCACCCCAGCGGTCTCGGCGGCGTCGAGGTGCTGCTGCAGGCCCTCCTCGAGGCCGAGGCCGTTGGAGACCACCAGATCGGCGCGCAGGATGCGGGCGGCCTCCTGCGCCGAGATCTCGAACGAGTGCGGGTCGGAATCCGGTCGCATCAGGGTGAGCACCTCGGCCTGGTCGCCAGCAATGTTCTGCACGACGTCCCCGAGGATGTTGGTGGTCACCACGATCAGCGGCCGGTCGGCGGCGGCGGGAGCGCAGCCGGCCAGGGCGCCGACGCCGAGGGCGCCGGTCACGGTGAGCGCGAGGAAGCGCCGGATGCCGTTCATGCGGGTGCGGGCCAGGCGGGAGGACGGAGCGGGGCGCATCCGGCTCACCGGCCCGTCTCAGCGAGGAAGCGCGGTTCGCCGTCGACGGGGAAGGTGCGGGCGATGCGGGCGTTGTCGGCGAAGTCGATCTCGTAGACCTGCCCATCGGTGGGTGCGTTCAGGTAGGCCCGGTTCGCGTCCACGGTCAGTTCCACGCCGGCGAGCAGCGCAGCCGCACCGGCCGGGTCGGCGGCCGCGGCGGCCAGGGTGGCGCCGAGCAGCGGCTCGGTCGCGGCGAGGGTGGTGCCGGTCGCGGGGTCGAGCACGAGCACCCGACCGTCCTCGGCGAGGGCCACGACGTGCGCGTCGTTGTCGTCGACGGCCGCAACCTGCCAGAGCGGGGTGTCGGTGGTCAGCCGGGTCCAGCTGAGTTCCCGGGTGTCGAGCAGCCAGGCGCCGCTGTCGCCGGACACGGCGGCCACGGTGGGCCGGCCGGCCCGGTTCGCGAAGGCCAGCGCCCGGTCGGCGACGGCGACACCGTCGGGGTATGGGATGCTCTCGAAGTCGACGGGCGAGTCGGCGTCGGCGCCGGCCGTGGCAAGCACGGCGCCGTCGGCGCAGCCGAACACCACGCCCACCCGGGTGGTGATGGTGCCGGAGAGTTCGGCGCAATCGGCCGTGGCGCCGGCGACCGGGGTGCCGGTGGCGTCGAAGACCTGCAGGGCGGCGGTGCCATCGGGTGCGGCACCAGCGGTGCCCGGCGCATCCGTGCGACCGGCGATCACCCGGTCGCCGAACGGCACCAGAACCCCCGCACCGGACACGCCGTCGATGCGGCCCAGCTCGGTGATGGTGCCCTCGCCGAGGTCGCCGTGGTCGAGGATGATGCCGGTTCCGGAATCGGCGAACCGTACCGTGGCCAGCGAACCGCCCGCCGCGGCCACCCCGGTGCCGCTGCCGGTCACCTCGCCCACCTCGCCGGGTTCGGCGCGGTAGTAGTGCTGGTGGTCCTCGTGGTCCACGGTCCAGACACCGGTATCCACGATGGTGACGGTGCCCGCTTCGGCCGCCGAGGCGAACAGGTAGCGCCCGTCGGTGGTGACATCGCTCACCCCGTCGAGAGTGCCGGCGGCGGTGGAACTGCCGCCCTGCAGGTCGATCAGGGCGAGGCTGCCGGCCGCGTTCACGGTGGCGAGGTGCAGCTGGGGTTCGGGCATCTCCTGGGCGCCGGCGACGAAACCGTGCGGCACGGCGCTCGCCGAGGGAGTGGCGGCGGGGCCTTCGGTGGGGCCGGCGGCCGTGCCGGCGCAGGCCGCGGTGCCGAGCAGGGTGGCGGCGGCGAGCACCGTGCCCAGGGTGCGGGCGGTGACGGAGCGGGTGGGGGAGTTACGGGGCACTGGGAACTTTCTGGTCACGCACGGACGGGGAGGGAGTGAGGTGTTCGGCGCGCAGCATCGCAACGAGGGCGCGGGCCCCGGCCGAGGCGGCGGCGAGGCCCACGGCGGAGGCGGCGATGGTGGCGCCGGCGGCGGTGCCGGCGTGCCAGGAGACGAGAAGCCCGGCGGCCACCGCGACGGCTCCGAACAGGGCGGCGAGCAGCATGATGGCCGGGATCCGCCGCACCCAGTGGCCGGCTGCCACGGCGGGCGCCAGCAGCAGGCCCACCACGAGCAGCGAGCCCACGGCGCCGTACGAGGCGACCACGGCCACGGTGACCAGTCCCACCAGCACCACCTGGGCCAGGCGGGGGCGCAGGCCCATCGTGCGGGCGACGCGCGGGTCGAAGACCAGGGCCACGAACGAACGGTGGAACAGCGCGGCCAGAACCACGGTCACCGCGAGTGCGATGCCGAGAACCGCGAGGTCGCCGGGCTGGATGGCCAGCACGTCCCCGAACAGGATCGCGGTGAGGTCGGTGGCGAAGCTGCGGGAGTGCGACACGATGATCACGCCGAGGGCGAGCATCCCCACGAACAAGAGGCCGATGCTGGTGTCATTGGAGAGCCGGCCGCGGCGAGTGATCAGGCCGACACCCAGGCTCATCACCATGGCGCTCACGGCCGCGCCCACGATCACGGGCAGACCCAGCAGCGAGGCCAGCGCCACGCCCGGCAGCATTCCATGGGCCATCGCTTCGCCGAGGAAGGCCATGCCGCGCACGACCACCCAGGTGCCCACGACGGCGCAGATGGTGGCCACGAGCACACCGCCGAGCAGTGCGCGCAGCATGAAATCCGCGGAGAGTGGGTCGGTGAGCCAGGTCATGGAATCGACCCTAGCTGATAACGATTCTCATTATTGATACGGTGGGGTCATGCAGTCGACCCAGAACCAGCCCCGGATCCGCGCGATTCCGGCCCCGATCACCCTCCGGCAGATTCACGTGCGCCATGGTGCCACCGTCGCACTGACCGGCGTGTCGGTGACGATCGAGGCCGGGCAGGTGACCGCCCTGGCGGGATCGAACGGGTCGGGCAAATCCACCCTGCTTGCCGTGGCCGCGGGCATCCAACCGGTGCAACGTGGCGAACGGATGCTGGCCCCGTCTGCGACCATCGCCCTGGTGGTACAGCGCGGCGTCGCGCCGGACACGCTGCCGCTCACGGTGCTCGAGACCGTGAGCATGGGTCGGTGGGCCGCCCGCGGCATGTGGCGTCCGCTCACGCACGCCGACCGGGCGATCGTCTCGGAGAGCATTGCGGCGCTCGGCCTCGGCGGGCTCGAGCGACGATCCCTTGGCGAGCTGTCGGGCGGGCAGCGGCAGCGCGCCCTGGTGGCCCAGGGGCTCGCCCGGCAGGCCGACGTGCTGCTGCTCGACGAACCCGCGGCCGGGCTCGACGGTGAGGCGCTGCTGCTGATCGACCGCGCCATCCGTCGGGAGGCCGACCGCGGCGCCGCGGTGCTCTGCGCCACCCACGACCCCGAGGTCATCGGCCGTGCTGACCGGGTGATTCGCCTGGAGGCGGGGGTGCTGGTGGGCGCCGGCACCCAGATGCCGTAGGGATCGCCCGGCGTGACCAAGCCCCTCGGCTACGATCACGTCGGCGATCGGGCGGGGCTCTCGCGCGAGTGATCGCGGCCGTTGCATCCGACGACACCGCTGGCCAACCCTCCCGAGAGAGGCGAACACGTGACCATCACACATCCACCGATACCGGGCTCTGCACTCCAGGACGGCGTGGCGACCCAGCTTCCGGCCGACGTGCGCGAGGAGAAAGGCAAGCTGGCCCAGGCCGAGCTGCTCATCGTGCAGTTCCCGCTCTGGTGGTGCGGGCCGCCAGCCATCTTGAAGGGCTGGTTCGACCGGGTTCTGACGAGCGGATTCGCCTACGGCGACAGGGACCCGCAGCTGGGCTAGCGGATGCCGGTCACCGCACCAGCTGTGGCCGGCCGCGCCCTCTATAGAGGATGCGACCGGCCACAGGAGGCGCGGTGGGGACGAGGTCAGCGCGCCGACACGGCCTCGTCGGTCGCCGGGGCGACATCCGCTTCGGTCTTGGCCGCGCGGCGGCGGAAGACGAAGCTGACGATGTACATGGCTACCAGCGAGACCAGAATGCCGCCGATCACGGCGATCTGGCCGCCGCCGACACTCAACCAGCCGAGGAAGAGACCGACGATGCCGTAGTCGGAGTCGGAGAAGGTCGAGTTGGAGAACCCGATCTCACCCAGCACCGGCAGCAGCAGCAACGGCAGGAACGTGATGGCGATACCGTTCGCGAACGCTCCGATCACCGCGCCGCGGCGACCGCCGGCCGCGTTGCCGATGACGCCCGAGGCGGCACCGGTCATGAAGTGCGCTACGACACCCGGAACGATGATGGCCGTGCCCATGAAGACCATGGCGACCATGCCGACGATGCCGCCGACGAAGCTGGCCAGGAAGCCGATCAGCACCGCGTTCGGAGCGAAGGTGAAGACGATCGGCACGTCGAGGGCGGGCTTGGCGCCCTTCACCAGGCGCTCGGAGATGCCCTTGAAGGCGGGAACGATCTCGGCCAGCACCACACGAACGCCGGCCAGGATGATGAACACCCCGGCGGAGAAGGTGGCGGCCTGCATCACGGCGTAGAGGATGTAGCTCTGCCCGTTGCTGAGCTCGGCTTCGACGTACTCGGGACCGGCGAACAGGGTGACGATGACGTAGATGACAGCCATCGACAGAGCCACGATCACCGTGGTGTCGCGCAGGAAGCCCAGGCCCTTGGGGAAGACCAGGTCCTCGGTGGACTTCGGGTTCTTGCCCTTCACCAGGGTGGCGACGAGGCCGCTGAGGGCGATACCGGCGCCGCCGGTGTGGCCGAGGGCCACGTCATCCGTGCCGGTGACCTTGCGCATGAACGGCTGCACGATGGCCGGCGACAGGGTCATCACCAGGCCCTGCGCGAGTGATCCCCACAGGATGACAGCCCAGGTGTCGAAGCCGGCAACACCCATGATCACGGCGATCATCGCGGCCATGTAGAAGGCCACGTGCCCGGAGAGGTAGATGTACTTGAACCGGGTGGTGGCTGCCAGGAAGATGTTGACAACCATGCCGAAGAAGAAGATCAGCGCTGCGGCGGAGCCGTACTCGAGCAGCACCTGACCGACGATGGCCTCATTGTTGGGTACGACGCCCTGCACGTTGAAGGCCTGCTCGAACATCTGCCCGAACGGGTTGAGCGCGCCGACGACGACACCGGCCCCGGCGGCGAGCACCAGGAACCCGACCAGGGTGCGCACGGTGCCCTTGAGCACATCGCTGAAGCTCTTGTGCTGAACCGAGAGGCCGATCAGCGAGATGAGCGCGACGATGATCGCCGGCTGGCGAAAGATGTCGAGCAGCACGTTGAGAAATCCGGTCATGCGCCCACACCGGCTTCCGGCACGGAGACGCCCTTGCTGTCGAGGGTCTCGCGCACCTTGGTGCGCAGCTCGTTCAGGTCGATGATGCTGTTCAGCACCACCAGGTCGCCGAGGTGCTCGGCGGCCTCGGCGATGTCCCGGCCGACGAAGACGGCGTCAGCGTCGCCCCGGGCCACGGATCCGAGGTCGGCGTGATCGACATCGATCCCAGCCACCCCCAATTCCTTGAGGACCTTGTCAATGTTCATGTGCACCATGAAGCTGCTTCCTAGTCCGGTGCTGCACACTGCGAGGAATTTCATTCCGGCGTTCCGTTCTCTTCAATAACCGTCGACGTTTCGGCGGGGGTGGTAGCTGCGAGCAGGCGGGTGCGCAGCTCGGCGTCGGAGAGGAGCTTGGCGAGCTCCATCATGGTTTTCAGGTGACTCTGCTGGTCGGTGGCGGCCAGGCAGAAGAACAGGTCGATCGGATGCGCCGGGTCGTCGTTGAGCAGCACGGCCGGGCTTACCCGCAGGCTGGACAGGCCCGTCTGCTGAACGCCGTTTTCGGGTCGGGAATGCGCCAGGGCGATGCCGTAGCCGAGGTCGATGTACACGCCACCGGCCGCGATCGACGCGGTCATCGCGTCAACGTAGGCCGGGGTGATCGAACCGGACGCGAGCAGCGGCGCACTGACCTGGTTGATGGCGTCGCGCCATCCGTCGACGTTGTCGGCGAAGCGGATTGTGTCTGAGGTGAGGTAGTCGTTGAGCACAGTGTTCCTGAATCGGTGGGGGGAGCCGGCCGCGGGGGCCACGGCGGCGGGAACGAGAGGTGGTCGGTCAGCTATGCAGGCCGAACGCGATCTCGCTGTTCTGCGGGGTGAAATGGGAGGTGCCGTAGGCGATCGCGCGGTCGTCAGTGTCATAGACGGTGGAGGCGAGTTTGAGCAGCTTCTCGCCGATGGGCACGCCCAACGGTTCGGCGATGGCCTCGGTGGCGGTGTCGAGGGACACCAGCACGTCGTTGCGGGCCAGCGCCACCCCGTGCTTCTCGGCGAGGTACTTGTAGAGCGACCCGTTGGTGAAGTCCACCTCGGCGGTGTCGGGAAAGAGTGCGTACGGCAGGTAGGTGGAGGTGACATGGTGCAGGGTGCCATTCACGAACCGCAGCCGGTTGAGGTGCACCACCCGGTCGGCCGCGCTGATGCCCAGCTGGCTCGCGGCGGGTTCCCCCGCGAGGATGACGCTCTGGCTGAGCACCGTGGTGGTGACCGTGAAGCCCTCGTTGGTCTGCTGGGTGTAGAAGCCGGTGACCTCGTCGGCGAAGCGTTCGCGGTAGCGCAGGCGGTACTGCGGCTCCACGACGAACGTGCCGCGGCCATGCTCACGCACCAGGAGGCCGTCGTTGATCAGGCCGTCCACGGCGTGCCGCAGGGTGATCCGGCTCACGCCGTACTCGGCGCAGAGCACCGGTTCGGCCGGCAGTCGGGTGCCGGGTGCGAGTTCCTGAATGCGAGTGAGCAGGTGCTCCCTCACGGCGACGTACTTGCTCAAACCACTGGTCGTGGACATTCATGGGCCTTCCGCGTCGTTGCTGGGGAGAGTGAACAAGTCGTCAGGTCGTCATGATGACTTTTGACGATCGTAGGTGACGTTCTCGGGATTTGCAAGCGCTCCGAGAAACCGTTCCGGTCGTCCTAATTCATTATGACGACATAATCAATGGGGTACGTTGATCATTCGGACACGGTGACCGCCAGAGTCGCCAGAAGGAGTGACCCACGTGCTCAATGACAACGACCGTCACGCGATTACCACCGCCAAGCTGCTGGCCATGGATGCCGTCGATCGCGCCGGTTCCGGACACCCCGGCACGGCCGTGGCGCTGGCCCCGGTGGCACACCTGCTCTTTCAGAAGCACCTCCGGCACGACCCGCAGCAGCCCGACTGGGCCGGTCGGGACCGGTTTGTGCTCTCCTGCGGGCACGCCAGCATTCTGCTCTACACCCAGCTCTTCCTCACCGGTTATGACGTGAGCCTGGACGATCTCAAGGCCTTCCGTGCGTTCGAGTCCCGCACCCCCGGGCACCCGGAGTTCGGTCACACCCCTGGCGTCGAAACCACCACCGGCCCGCTCGGCCAGGGCCTGGCCACGGCCGTGGGCATGGCAATGGCGATGAAGCACGAACGTGCCGTCTACGACCCGACCGCCGCACCCGGCGCATCAGTTTTCGACCGCACCGTGTGGGTGCTCTGCTCCGACGGCGACCTGCAGGAGGGCATCTCCTACGAGGCGGGGGCCATCGCCGGTCGGCACAATCTCGACAACCTGGTCGTCATCTACGACGACAATGACATTCAGATCGAGGGTGACACCAGCCTGGCCGGGGCGGAAGACGTGGTCGCCCGCTTTACCGCGCAGGGCTGGCAGGTGGAGCAGGTGGGTCTCGCCGCCGACGGCGACGTGGACGTGGAGACCCTCGACCAGGTTCTCACCCGTTCGGCAGCCACCACCGACCGACCGACCTTGGTGGTGCTGAAGTCGCAAATCGCCTGGCCCGCCCCGAACGCCACCAACACCGCCGCCTCGCACGGTTCCCCGTTCGGTGCCGCCGAGACCGCCGCCACCCGAGCGGTTCTCGGGGTGACCACGGCGGCGTTCGAGGTGGCCGGGTCGACCCTCGAGCACACCCGGCGGGCGCAGACCCGCGGTACCTCGTTGCGGCAGGACTGGCAGACCGCGCAGGATGCCTGGGCGACCGCGAACCCGGCCGCGGCCGCCGATTTGGCCCGCGCTCAGGCCGGCGAGCTGCCCGCGGGGCTCGACGCGGCGCTGCCGGTCTTCGCACCCGGCGACACCCTGGCCACCCGGGATGCCTCCGGCAAGGTCATCCAGGCCGTCGCCGCTCTGCTGCCCGAATTCTGGGGTGGCTCCGCCGACCTGGCCGAGCCGAACCGCACCGCCATCACCGGCGCCGGTTCGTTCCTGCCCGAGGAGACGGACGGCACCGGCCGCACCGGGCGCAACGTGCACTGGGGCGTTCGCGAGCACGCCATGGCAGCGGCGATGAACGGTATCTCCCTGGTGAACGGGTCCCGGTTCTTCGCGGGCACCTTCCTCGTCTTCAGCGACTACCAGCGTCCGGCCATCCGCCTGGCCGCTCTCATGCAGCTGCCGGTGGTCTACGTCTGGTCGCACGACTCTGTCGCCCTGGGCAGCGACGGCCCCACCCACCAGCCGATCGAACACCTCGCCAGCCTGCGAGCCATCCCCGGGTTCACCGTGGTGCGTCCAGCGGATGCCGCGGAAACAGCGGCGGCCTGGCTGGGCATCCTTGGCCAGAAGGGACCGGCCGGCCTGGTGCTGGGGCGCCAGCCGTTGAGCGTGGCGGACACTCCTGTCGACGTCGTCAACGCCGGCGTGCCGCGCGGTGCCTACATTGTGCGCGACGCCGAGCAGCCCAACGTGATCGTGATCGCCACCGGCAGCGAGGTCGCCCTGGCGCTGGCCGCCGCCGACCGGCTGGCGGACAGCGACCACTCGATCCGTGTGGTGTCGATGCCCTCGCGGGAGTGGTTCAACCAGCAGAGCGAGGACTACCGCGAAGCCGTCATCCCGGCGACCCTCACCGCGCGGGTGATCGTGGAGGCCGGGACCAGCTTCGGCTGGGGCGACCTCGCGGGCCCGCGCGGGCAGATTGTCGGCATTGACGAGTTCGGGCTGTCGGCGCCGGCCGAAGACGCCCAGCGTGCCCGCGGCATGACCGTCGACCGGGTGGTTTCGGCCATCCGTGCAACGGTGATGGCCGATCAGGCCTGATCGGCTCACGAGAACGCGGGCTCACGACATCCGGGCGGCGAGCGCGCCGCTGGCTTAGCCGGCCTTGACCCACGCCTCGCGCAGGCAGCCGAGCACGCCGTCGTCGAGGTCGTCTTCGCGGCGCAGCTCGAGGTGGTGCATGAAGTGATTGAGGGTCGGCTCCGCCACTTCCTTCCAGCGTGGTGACGTGTCGAACCTGTCGAGGTCGATCGAGAGCACCAGCGGCGCCACCGCACCGGAGAGGTACTGGGCGGGCAGCCAGACCCAGGCGAACGAGCGCAGGCGACGGAACGCCACCTGGCTCTTCGTCACGCGGATCTCGACCTCGCCGATCGAGAGGATCTTCACCCGCACGGCTTCGAAAAGCGCCCGCGCCAGCGGATCGCCCCCCTCGAAGAACTGCGCGAGCGGGATGGGTTTCGCCAGTGCTGCGCTCATGTGCGCCACCGTAGTCCCGTCTGCCGGATCCTGCCCGACCGGGGTACCGTGGGCGGCAGCGGACCGGGGGAGCCGGCACAGCCGGGGGAGCCGGCGCCTCCGCGGGGTTCGCCGACACGAGCTGAGGACACACCGCCATGTTGCGAGAACTGGGCGTGAGCGTCGCCCGCCACCGCCTCGTCTCCCTGCTGTGTTGGCTGGTGGCGCTCGCCGCCTGCGTGGCCACGGCCCTGTTCGGTGTCACCGGGGAAAGCCTGTTCGACCGGCTCTCCAGCGCCGGCCCGTCGGTGCAGGGCGAAGCGCAGGCCGCCGCCGACCTCATCGAGGGCCCGGAGAGCGAGCAGACGGAGTCGCTCTCGCTGCTCGCGCACCCCACCGACCTCGCCTCACCCGATCTGGCGGCGATCCTGGAATCCGCCACCCTCCGGCTCGAACAGGTCGACGGAGTGGTGCAGGTGGTCAACCCGCTGGTGATCCCACCGCTGCCGGACGGCAGCCCCAACCCGGCAGCGGCCCCGCTGCTCTCCGCCGACGGCGAGGGGATGCTGTTCAGCGTGCGGATGGAGACCGAGGACGGCGCCGTCAGCGACTCGCTGCTCGACTACGTGCAGCGGGTGCTGCAGGTGGCCGCAGACGACATCGGCCAACTCGACCCCGGCGCGCGGGTGGAGGTGGGCGGCGAGCCCCTGATCGTGGACTCGCTCGTCGCGGTCGCCGAATCCGACCTGCAGAAGGGCGAACTCATCGCCCTGCCGATCGCCCTGTTGGTGATGCTGATCATCTTCGGCGGGTTCCTCGCCGCCGGCATCCCGCTGGTGGGTGCCATCGCGTCGATCGTCGGGGCGCTCGGGATGCTGTACGGCTTCACCTTCGTGATGGACATCGGTATCACCGTGATGAACGTGATCACGGTGATCGGCCTGGGCCTGTCCATCGACTACGGGCTGCTGATGGTCAGCCGGTTCCGCGAGGAGTTCCGGGCGCGGGTTGGAGGTGCGGGGCAGCTCGCCGCGCTGCCGCACCACCGGCACAGCCGCCACGAGCTGATGCTGCAGGCCGTGGGCAGCACGGTCAACACGGCCGGGCGCACGGTGCTGTTCTCCGGTCTCACCTTCGCGATCGCCACGGCGGGCCTGCTCGTGTTCGAGCCGTCGATCATCCGGGCCATCGCCATCGGCGCCGTCTGCGTGGTGCTCATCGCCATCCTCACCGCCCTCGTGCTCGTGCCGGCGCTGCTTGGCTACCTCGGCGAACGGTTGCTGCAGCCCGGCCTGCTCACCCGCATCCCGGGTGTCGGCCGCTGGCTCACCCGGTTCGGCGATATCGCTCCGGAGGAGGGCGTCTTTTCCAAGCTGGCCCGTGGCGTGCAACGCGCCCCGGTGCTCGTCGCGTTGGCCGGCACCGCCGTGCTGCTCCTGCTCGGCAGCCCGGTGCTCATGATGACGGTGTCCAACAGTGCCGACGACAGCATTCCGCGCTCGTCTAGCCAGTACGACTTCCTCACCACCTTCACCGAGGAGTTCCCGCTGGCGGCCGCACCCCGGGTGCAGCTGGTGTCGAACGCCGACGAGGCCGCCGCCACGGCGTGGGCTGCCGACGTCGCCGCGCTGCCCGGCGTCGCGGATGTGCAGCCGCCGGTCGACGTGAACGGTTACTGGGTGTCCACGGTCACCGTCGACACCCACGCGGGCGCCGACGTGGTGCGGGAGATCCGCGCCGACCGGCCGTCGTTCGAGAACTGGGTCGGCGGCACCGACGCGCAGGCCGTGGACTACCTGGACTCGTTGGCGCGCGGCGCCCCGTGGGCGGTGCTGATCATCGCGGTGGCCACCTTTGTGCTGCTGTTCCTGATGACCGGCTCGGTGATCATCCCGCTCACCGCCCTGGTGATCAGCGCCATCTCCCTCGGCGCCGCCGCCGGCGTGCTGGTCTGGGGCTTTCAGGACGGCAACCTGGCCGGCCCGCTCAACTTCGACCCCGATACCATCTCCGGCGTCGATGCGCTGGTGCTCACGCTGGTGCTCACCTTCGGCTTCGGCCTGGCCATGGACTACGAGATGTTCCTGCTCGCCCGCATCAAAGAACACCACGACCGCGGCGAAAGCACCCGCAGGTCCATCGAGACCGGCCTGCAGAGTTCGGGTCGCATCATCACCTCGGCCGCGTTGATCATCGTGCTGGTCTTCGCGGGATTCGCCACCGGTGAGCTGATGCAGATGAAACAGATCGGCACGGCCCTGGCGGTGGCCGTGCTGCTGGATGCGACCCTGGTTCGGGTGGTTCTCGTGCCGGCCGTGCTCACCTCCCTGGAGCGCACCCTCTGGTGGGCCCCGCGCTGGACCGCGCCCATCCATGCCCGCTTCGGCCTGCACGAGTAACCGCGGGTCCCACCCACCTGTTGCCAATCCGGACATGTGCGCCCGGCGCGCCGGGCGCAGATGTCCGGGCGGGCAACAGTTCCGGGCGGTGTGGGCGGTGCAGGGCGGATGCGGGCTTGCCCGGCGTGGTTGACTCGAGCCATGGTTACTCGGGGGAGCACGGCACAGACACCCGCGCTGAGCGCCGGCCCCTTCGCCTTCGCCCCGTTCCGCTGGCTGCTCATCGCCCGCACCATCGCCACCCTCGGCAACGCGGCCGCCCCGATCGCCCTCGCCTTCGCGGTGCTCGACCTCACCGGCTCGGCCATCGACCTCGGCATCGTCGTGGCCAGCCGCTCCATCGCCAACGTCGCCGTGCTCCTGTTCGGCGGGGTGATCGCCGACCGGCTGCCCAAACACGTGCTGCTTCTCGGCACCTCCCTCGCGGCGGCGGCCACCCAGGCCGGTGTGGCCGCCCTGGTGCTCACCGGTTCGGCGACCATCCCGCTACTCATCCTCCTCAGCGTGCTCAACGGCGCCGTCGCCGCGGTGAGCTTCCCGGCGTCGGCGGCGATCGTGCCGCAGACCGTGCCCGTGGCCCAGTTGCGCCCGGCCAACGCGCTGCTCCGGCTCAGCCTCAACGGCGGGGCCATCGTGGGTGCCAGTCTCGGCGCGCTGCTGATCGCCGCGGTCGGCCCAGGCTGGGGGCTGGCGCTCAACGCCGCATCCTTCGCCCTGGCCGGGTTTTTCTTCGCCTTCGTGCGCACCACGCGCGCTGCCCCCAGCATCGACGGGGCGGCCCCAGCGAACGTGCTCCGCGAACTGCGCGAGGGCTGGCAGGAGTTCGCCGGCCGCACCTGGGTGTGGATGGTGGTGGCCCAGTTCGCCCTCGTGAACGCCGCCTTCGTCGGCGCAATCGCGGTGCTCGGCCCACTCGTGGCCGACGAGACCTTCGGCCGGGCCAGCTGGGGCCTGATCATCGCCGCGGAAACCGTGGGCCTCGCGCTCGGCGCCCTGCTCGCCCTGCGCTGGCGGCCGCGGCACGCCCTGGGCATCGGCGTGGGCCTCGTCACGGTGACCGCCCTGCCCATCGTGGGCCTCGCGCTGATGCCGCTCGTTCCCGTTCTTGTGGTCGCGTTCCTCATCGGCGGCCTGGCCATCGAGCAGTTCGGTGTGGCCTGGGACCAGTCGCTGCAACAGAACATCCCGCCGGACAAACTCGCCAGGGTCTATTCCTACGATGCCGTCGGGTCGTTCATCGCGATCCCCGTGGGGGAGATCCTCGTGGGTCCGCTGGCACACGCATTCGGCACCACGCCGGTGCTGCTCGGCTGCGCCGCAGTGATCGTGGTCGCCAGCCTTGTCGCCCTCTCCGCCGGAAGCATCCGCCGGCTCACCGTTGGCGTCCCCGCCGACCAGCCGGCCCCGGCCCTCGACCCGGCCTGACTGTTCCCGCATCGGACACCTGCGTCCGGCACACCGGGCGCAGTAGTCCGCACGGGCAACAGTTATGGCCGGATGAGCGGCGGGTCAGCCGCCAGCGGTGAGGATGGTGACGCCCCGGTCGCGCAGGTCGGCCACCGTGCGATCGGCGGCGGCGGCGGCGGCGTTGTGGGTGGTGTCGTCGGCGGTGTCGGTGACGATGCCCGCAATCTCACCGAACCCGAGCACCCGGTAGGGCGACGCTACCCCGATCTTCTCGGCGCTCGCCAGCACGAACGTGTCGGCGGCCCGACCGGCTAGGGCCCGCTTCATGGCGGCCTCCTCCACATCCCCGGTGGTGAGCCCGGCGGTGGCGTGCACGCCGGTGACGCCCAGCAGGAAGAGGTCGGCGCTGATCCCCTGGGCGGCCTCGACCGCGGCGGCACCGCAGGTCACCATGGAGTGCTTGAACAGCCGCCCGCCGAGCAGGAACACCTCGATGGCCTCGTGCGGCAGCAACGCCGCGGCGATGGTCGGGCTGTGCGTGATGACGGTGCAGGCCAGATCGAGGGGCAGGGCGTGCACCACCGCCAGAGTCGTGGTGCCGCCGTCCAGGATCACCGTGCTGCCCGGCGTGATGAGTCGCGCGGCGCGGGCGGCGACCCGGTGCTTGCTGTCGGGTTGAACCAGCGTGCGGTCCGTGTACCGGGCCATCGCCGGTGACACAGGCAGGGCGCCGCCGTACACACGTTGGCACAGGCCGGCGGCCGCGAGTTCCCGCAGGTCGCGGCGCACGCTGTCGTCCGACAGGCCGAGTTCGGCGGCGATCTCCTTGGCCACGATTTTGCCGTCCGAGGCCAGCCGGCCCAGCAATAAGGCCTGTCGTTCCGCTGCGAGCATTCCACGTTCCTTCCGGCTGGTGCACGTTTCTGCACGTTGTACTACTGTAGCGGACATGACCACATCCCTTCTGATCCTGATCGCCGGCCCCTACCGATCGGGCACCGGCGACGACCCCGTGCTGCTCCGTCGCAACCTCGACACCCTCGAGACGGCCGCGTGGCCGCTCTTTCGCGCGGGCCACCTGCCGATGATCGGGGAGTGGGTGGCGTTGCCCGTGCTGGCCAGTGCCGGGGTGACGGATGTGGCGCATCCGCTCGCCGCCGACGTGATGTATCCCACCGCCGAGCGCTTGCTCGACCGGTGCGATGCCGTGCTGCGCCTGCCCGGCGAATCGCGGGGCGCCGACCAGGACGTTGCCATCGCCCGGCGCCGGGGCATCCCGGTGTACACCAGCCTTGCCGAGGTGCCCGGGGTGACCGCGGCGACCGGTTCGCAATCGGCATCCTCGTGACCGCGGCGTCATATGCCCGATCAGGCATGGATGTTCCGGATGGTCGCGGCCGCACCGATCTGCACCACGCCGGCACGGCGCTGACCGGCAACCCGGCCGTCACCGTGCGCCGGGTGGAGGTCACCAGCGACGGCTGGCACGTGCTGCGCCGCACCACCTTCGACTACCGACGACGCGACGGCATCGTGGAGACGCAGCAACGCGAAACCTACGACCGCGGCAACGGGGCCACCATCCTGCTCTACGACCCCGTCCGCGAAACCGTGCTGCTCACCCGCCAGTTCCGGTACCCCGCCTACGTCAACGCCCACCCGAACGGCATGCTCATCGAAACCGCGGCCGGGCTGCTCGACGACGACGCCCCCGAGGTCGCGATCCGCCGCGAGGCCGCCGAGGAGCTCGGCGTGAGCGTGGGCGACCTGCGCCACGTCTTCGACCTGTATATGAGCCCGGGCTCCGTGACCGAACGGGTGCATTTTTATGTCGCCGAGTACGGTCCGGCCGATCGGGTGGATGCCGGCGGCGGCCGGGCCGAGGAGGGTGAAGACATCGAGGTGCTCGAGATCCCCACCGTCGACGCCCTCGCCATGATCGCCGACGGCCGCATCGTCGACGGCAAGACCGTCATCCTGCTGCAGTGGGCTGAGCTGGCTGGACTGCTGCAGAGCGCGCCGGGCGGTCGTTAACGCGGCTCGCGGCCGGCGGCTTGGTCCTCGGCGAGCTCCTTGAGCTTGTCGAGGGAACGCGGCCACATCTCCTCGAACATGTCGGCTTCCTCCTCGTCCACGTCCAGATCCACGGTGAGGGTCGTGACCCCCTCCGATTCGCTGAAGGTGTAGTTCTCGTGGGTGCCCTTGAGCTTCTGGGCGTACTCGCTCGAGGTGTCGAAGGCGCCGTTGAGGATCACGCCGGTGTATTCGATCGAGACGAATTCGTGCGGGCGATGCTCGGCGATCACGCCGACCATGCCGCCCAGGGGCTCGTCCTCGTGGCCGTCGCCCAAGAACCGGATCTCGCTGCCGGGCTGCCAGGAGCCCTCGAAATAGGAACCGGGACTGAACGTACTGGTCCATTCCCGGTAGGTGGCGTCGTCGAGCATGGTCTTCGAGACGACCTCGACGGGGGCATCAATCGTCGTTGAAAAATGCAGAGTTTTCATGCGCGGAGCCTAGCGCCGTCGGGCAGGCCCCGACAGGTCGGCGTCAGGGCCGATCGGCGCCGCGTCTGGCAGCGACCTCGGCGAGGTCTTTGAGTTTCGCCAGGCCCTTCGGCCACAGGTCGCCGAACAGCTCGGCGTAGGTGTCTGCGGTGTCGACATCGACGGTGACCGTCGTGGCCTCGTCGGATTCGCTCAGGGTGTAGGCCTCGCGCGCGCCGATCAGCTGACGGGCTTCCCTGCTGGTGGTGTCGTCCACATCGTTCACGATCTGGCCCTGGTACTCGATCAGGACGAATTCGTAGGGGCGGAGTTCCGTGATCACCCCGTACATGCCGCTCATCTTGCCGTCGTTGTTCGTGCCGAGGAACCGGATCTCGCTGCCGGGCAGCCAGTCGCCCTCGAAGTACGAATTGGGGTTGAACGCGCTGGTCCATTGCCGGTAGGTGTAATCGTCGAACAGGGTCTTCCAGACGACCTCAGCCGGCGCGTTCACCCGCACCGAGAAATGCTGCGTCTCCATGCCGCGAGTGTAGCTCTGGCCGTCCGGGGCTCCTAGGGCACGGAGCATGCCCCTATTAATTCGAATCTTTCTTCGGTGTGGAACCTGTGGATAACCCTGTGCACAGAGTGTGGAAACCGCCGGGAATCCGGGGCGGAGGCTGTGGAGGGTGCTGTGGAAAAGCTGGGGAGAGCGCTGTGCACTTCGCCGGAAGATCCCCGGCGCGGCGATGGTCGATCGGCCACATCGCGTGCTAGAACTCTCGAAAGCGATTCTCCCGAACCGGCCCGCTCCGGTCCCGAAGCCGCTCAGGTGAGGTCGTCGAAGTCGCCGCGCGCCCAACCCAGATGGCGGTCGGCCGACCGGCGCACGATGGCCCGGGCATCCCGGTCGATCACGGTGTCGAAGTTGGCGTACAGCCGGTCGAACTCGAACCGCTCAAGGGCGCTGGCGATGCGGTCGGCCACCGCGCCGGAGAGCGGCAGCCGGTTGGGGAAGCTGCGCATGAAGCTCACCGAGTGGCGGTCGGGATTGGCGAACACGGTGTCGCCGCTGAGGAGCACGCCCCGGCCGGATGCGCCGGCCGCCCAATGGATGACGGCACTGCCGGGAAAATGCCCGCCCACCTGCGCCAACGTGACGCCCGGCAGCAGCAGGACCTCACCGGACCACGCCTCGATCACCGGGTCGGCCCGGGCCACCCAGCCCCGGTCGGCCTCGGCGACGAGAACCGGCGCCCCGCCGAGGGCCCGGCTCCACTCCACCTGCACGCCGAACATGTGCGGATGGCTGGCCACGATCGCCCGTACCGGTCCGTGCTGGAGCACCCGGTTGGCGATGTCGTTGTCCACGAACCCGATCGGATCCCACAGCACGCTCCCCGCGGGGGTGCGGAGCAGCTTGGCCTGCTGCCCGATTCCCACCGCGGGGGAGCTCTGGATGCCGAAGAGGTCGGGTTCCAGCTCGCGAATGAACGCCTGGCAGCCCGCCTCGTGCAGGTCGTACAGTGTCGTCCACTGCTGCCCGGCAGCGGGCACCCACTGGCGTTCGTCGGCGCAGATGGCGCAGACACCCTCGTTGTCGGCGTGCTCGACGCCGCAGGTGGCACAGATCCAGAAGCTCACGGGGTCTCCTTCCGCAGGTGGCACAGACGGATGTTTGCCGTCAGTATGCCGCCATTTCAGTCGAAGGTGACGACCACCTTGTCGGCGGCGCCGGGTGTGCCGGCCGTCACGAGCGCCTGCTGCACGTCGGCGAAGTCGAACCGATCGCTCACGATCACCGCGAACTTCTCCCAGTGCTCGGCGATCTCGCGGGTCACTTCGAAGATCTCGGTGGGGTAGCCCATCGAGGTCACGATATTCACCTCGGAGACCAGGATCGCGCCGAAGTCGACGCTCACCGGCTTCTTGTGCACCGCCACGATGCCCAGGGTGGCGTTGTGCTTGGCCGCCTTGAGCGCCGTCTCGACCACGATCGGGGCGCCGGCGGCGTCGAGGTAGATGCCACCTCGTCCCGGCCGGCCACACCTGGGTGGCCATGGCGCTACCGGATGACCCCGCGCTTTCCCGACTCGCCGGTGTGCGACTGGCCTCCGCCCGCGAGGCCGCGCCCGCGCTCGGCCTGGAATCCGTGGGCCCTGCGGCTCCTCGCCGCCGAGTCCTTTGGCCGGGTGGCTGCCCGCCGGGCGCTCGGCCTCGACCCCTCCGACGTCGTGCCGGCGCCGGCGCCTGCGCACGTCGTCCGGCGCGCCGCGGCCTGACCCGGCCGGCCGCCGAGTTGCGCCAAAACGCCCCTTCGCGTGCCGTGAAGGGGTGATTCGGGCGAAGTCGGCGACAAGCGTGGCGCCGACTTCGGGCGAATCGCCCCTTGGGGAGCGCGCAAGGGGCAAAGTGGGCGAAGTCGGCGACGAGAGGCCATCCGGCGTGCGGGCTCAGCGCGGGGTGAACGCCGCGTGGAAGAGGCCCCAGGCCCGGCGGGCCACGTCGGGGCGGTCGGCGGCATCGCTGCGGGCCAGCACGCCGGCCAGCATCGAGACCGCAAGGAAGACATCCGCCGCGGCGACGTGCTCGCCGATCCGGCCGGCCGCCTGCTCGCGCGCGAGCAGGCGTCCGACGATCTCGTGGAACCGCTCGCCCAGGTGTTGCACCCGGGGTTCGTGCAGGTCGACGGTGATCAGGTCGATGAACGCGGTCGAGGCCAGCGCCTGCTCGATCACCCGGTCGAGCAGGTCGTCCAGGGTGCTCTCCGGCCGGCCCACGAAGGTCTCCAGCGCCGTGATGTTCTCGTCGAAGATGGCGATCGCCAGTGCGGTGCGGTCGGGGAAGTGCCGGTACAGGCTGCCCTGCCCTACTCCGGCTCGCTTGGCGACGGCGCTCAGCGGCGCCGAGAAGCCCTCGGTGGCGAAAACCTCCCGCGCTGCGGCCAGAAGGGCGCGCCGATTCTCCGGCCCCGCGCTCGGTCCGCGATTCGCTTTGGATTTTGTGGTCACCGAGGTAGGTTACATCCGGACAGTGTTGTCCGGTTCAACCCCTCAGGCGCCCAAAGCCAGACCGAAACCTTGCGGGAGCGGTCATCCCCTCACAGAAAAGGAACCACGCGCATGACCCAGAGCACCCTCACCGCCGATTCTTCAGTCGGCAGCTGGCTCGACGACCCCACCGGCGGCCCGATCCTACGCGACCTGCTCGCCCAGGCCGGCCAGAGCGCCGACGTGCTGCGCCCGGTGCGCAAGCTGGCCATCAAGCGCCTGGTCACGCTCAGCAAGGGCAAGTTCCCGCCCGAGCTGATCGACGAACTCGTGCGCCGGGTCGCGGCCGGCGACGTTCCGGCATCCGGTGCGGCATCCGGTACGGCCACGGATGCGCCGGCCGCCGCCCCCGCATCGGCCGCCGCTCCCGCCCCCGTCGAGCGCCCGGAATGGGTCGAGCGCCTCGACGCCGGCCGGTTCACCGGCAAGACCGTCATCGTCACCGGCGCCGGATCAGGCATCGGCCGGGCCACCGCATCCCGGGTCGCCCGCGAAGGCGGCCGGGTCATCGCCGTCGACATCTCCCAGGAGCGTCTCGACGACCTTGTGGTCGAACTGGCCGGTGCCGACATCGTGCCGGTGGTGGCGAACATCACCGACGACTCCGCCGTGGCGGCCATCCTCGCCGCCGCCGGCGACCGGATCGACGCGATCGCCAATGTGGCCGGCATCATGGACGACATGACCCCGGTGCACGAGGTGACCGATGCCGTCTGGAAGCGGGTCTTCGCGATCAACGTCGACGGCACCATGAAGCTGATGCGCGCCGTCGTGCCCGGCATGCTCGACCGGCAGTACGGCTCGATCGTGAACGTGGCCTCCGAGGCCGCGCTCCGCGGCTCAGCGGCCGGGGTGGCCTACACGGCGTCCAAGCACGCCGTGGTGGGGCTCACCAAGAGCAGCGCCTACATGTACGGGCCCAGCGGCATCCGGGTCAACGCGGTCGCTCCAGGCCCCACGATCACCAACATCGAGGCCACCTTCGCCTCGGCGCTGGGTGCCGACCGGGTACGCGCCGGTATGGCGCTGCTGCCCGACGCGGTCGAGGCGGATGCGCTCGCCGCGTCGATCACGTTCCTGCTCAGCGACGACGGGGTGAACGTGAACGGTCAGGTGCTGGCCAGCGACGGCGGCTGGTCGGTCGCCTAACCGCCCGGTGGGTGCTCGTGGCGCACTCTAGTTCTCGTGGCGCAGGTTAGAACCTGCGCCACGAGCAACAACCTGCGCCACGAGCGACAACCTGCGCCGCGGCGGCCGCACGCGCGCGGGCCGGCACTCGCGTATCGACGCTGTGCTGAGCCTGCCGAAGTAGACCCCGCGAGCCGTCAGACTGCCGCGACCAGCTCAGCGGACACGTCCCACAGTCGGCGGGCGGCCACCGGGTCGAGCGCGTGGGGGAGCACCCCGTGGATCCCGTCGACAATGGCCGGCACGACGTCCGCCGGGTGGCAGTCCTCGTAGTAGCCCGGCGTCCCGACGCCGAGCTCGGCCCGGGTGGCGACGAAGACCGAGGTCGCCGCCCCCTGCGCCGGGCTCTTCCCCGGATACCGGCGCTTCATGCCCGCCAGCATCTCCGGGTCCCAGTGCCGCTGCAGGTTCGTCCAGATGCCGCCCGGCATCAGGGCGGCCGCGGCGATGCCGTCATCCGCCCACCGCCGGGTGGCCTCGAGGGCGAAGAGTACGTTCGCGGTCTTCGACTGGCCGTACGCGAGGCCCGAGTCGTAGGCATCCCTCTCGAAGAACAGGTCGTCGAACTGGATGCCGCTCGAGCCGTGCCCGCTCGAACTCACCGCCACGATCCGGGCCCCGCCGGCGGCGGCCAGGGCCGGATGCAGTGCCGTCGCGAGAGCGAAGTGGCCCAGATGGTTCACCGCGAACTGCATCTCCCACCCGGCAGGTGTGCGCAGCTCCGGGGTGTGCATGATTCCGGCGTTGTTGACCAGGATGTGCAGCGGGCCCGACCACGATGCCGCCAGTGCCCGAATCGTGCCCAGGTCGGCGAGGTCGAGGTGGGCCACCTGCACTGCATCGTTGCCGGTGCTCGCGCGGATCTCCTGGGCCGTTCGGGCGCCGGCCGCCACATCGCGCACTGCGAGGGTGACGTTCGCGCCGGCCGCGGCCAGCGCCCGCGCGGTCTCCACGCCGATGCCGGAGCTCGCCCCGGTGACCAGCGCGTTTCTCCCGCCCAGGTCGATGCCCTGCACGACCTCCAGCGCGGTCGATTCGGCCCCGAAGGGCGTTCGGGACTCGGGGGACAGGAAGTGGGGCTCTGCACTATTGGACTTCACGGTCCATTCGTACCACAACCTGGACCGTGCGGTCCAGTACAGTACGATCGAGGCATGGAGGAGACCAAGATCACCGCGCGCGGCCGGGCGACCCGGCAGCGGATCATCGAGGCCACCGGTGAGCAGATCCTTGCAGCGGGCATCGGCGGCACCACCCTCGACACCGTGCGCGCCGCCACTCTCACGAGCAAGAGCCAGCTCTTCCATTACTTCCCCGGCGGCAAGTCCGAACTGGTGCGCGAGGTCGCAAGCTGGGAAGGGCAGCAGCTGCTCGCGGCGCAGGAGCCCTACATCCACGACCTGAGCACCTGGGAGTCCTGGAACGCGTGGCGAGCCGCGTTGGTGGACTACTACCTCGGCCTCGGCCGCTGGGCGTGCCCGATCGGGTCGCTGGCGACCCAGGCCGCGATGACCGACCCCGACCTCGAGGCCTTCTTCAGCGCCAGCATGGCCGAGTGGCGGGACACCCTGGCGGCGGGCGTGGCGAAAATGCAGGCCGGCGGCCTGATCGACCAGGAGGTCGACCCCCAGCGCATCGCCGTGGTGATCCTCGCCGCGATCCAGGGCGGCCTGGTGCTCAGTCAGCCGATGCGGTCCGCCTGGCCGCTGGAAGCCGCCCTGGACTCCGCGCTCGAGCCGCTGCATCAGGCCGCCGCCTGACCGGTGGCGCATCGCGGGTCTCGTGGCGCAGGTTGGGTCTCGTGGCGCACCTTGGGTCTCGTGGCGCACCTTCGTGCTCGTGGCGCAGGGTAGAACCTGCGCCACGAGCAACAACCTGCGCCGCGAGCGCTAACCTGCGCCGCGAACCCCTGCACCCGCGGCACGACGCGGCCGATAGCGGCCGGAGACCACGCCGATCAGCCATTCGATCGGGCCCTTGCCCACACAACGCCACCAGAGGATGCCCACGATCGGCACCCCGAGCACCAGCACCAGCCAGGCCACCGGGTCGGTGGTGCCGTAGCTGATGCCGTTGGCGCTCATCAGCGCGACCACGCCCACCTGGAACACGTAGAGCGACAGCGAGATCGACCCGATCGCCTGAAACGGCACGAATACGGCGTGCACCACGCGCCCGGCCCGGCCCGGCATCGAGGCGAGCAGCATGATCACACTCAGGGTCAACAGCACCAGCCCCGCGTCGTGCAGGGTGTCGAGGTAGCTGCCGGAGGGGCTGAACGCCTCGCCGGTGGCACCGCGCCACAGCGGCCCCAGCCACCAGGCGGGCACCGAGATGGCCAGCATGATCCACGCCGCCCGGCGACCGCCGAACCGGATGCGGAACAACAGCGCGCCGAACAGAAACCACGGCAGCAGGTTGGTCACCCGGTAGTGCGGGCTGAGGAACAGCCACTCCAGCAGGAAGCTGCCCGGGGTGCGCTCACCGCCGGTGATCAGCGGACCGGTCAGGGTGAGCACCAGATCGTTGACCGGCGCGCTCAGCACCAGCACCACGGCGAGCACAGCGATCAGCGCGCGGCTGCGCAGCAGCACCAACGGGGTGCCGATGGCGAGAACGATGCCGAGGAACGAGAGCACGACGGCGATCCAGCTGCCCCAGGTCGACAGCAGCAGCCCGAGCAGCACCAGAATCACCCCGCGGATGGCGTTCTGCCCGATCACCGTGAGTCGCGCCCCGGCCCCGGTTCCGGCCTTGGCCAGCACGATCGCCGCCGCGGCGCCCATCGTCACGGCGAACAGCGGCGACGCCAGGTCGTTCAGCTGGCCCTGCAGGAACGCCGTCGCGTAGGGCTGGTCCACCATCAGCGGGCCGGCGTGGGCGATGAGCATCGCCAGGATCGCCACCCCGCGGGCCACATCCGGCACGAGATAACGGTCCCGCTGCAGGCGCGGCGCGATCGGCGTGACAACGGCGGACCCGGTCATGCGGTCACCTCTCGATGGCTGTCTGGGCACCCTGGAATCTTGAGTGGCTCCACCGTAGCAGGCGCGCGTTGCCATTGATTTAGCGGGCTGGAGGGGCAAGAAAAGATTCTTCTTGACAATTCGTCGCCTTGTCGTAGATCCTATAGGAATCAAGATGTAGGAAATCAGGACATCACAGCGACAACACAATGGAGTGGAACTAGTGACCTATACACGCGAGGAATGGCCGATCGCCGCCGCGCTGCTGCAGTTTCCGGGGCAGCTGCGGGACGGCTCATCGGTGCAGGACGCGGACCCGAGCGAGTGGGTGTCCACACTCAGCGAGGTGGCTTCGACCGGTTTCACCCACGTGGACCTCACCGACAGCTGGCTGCGGATCGGGGATCTCACGCCCAAGCGTCTGGAGGCGTTCGAGCTCGCCACCGTCGCGGCCGGCGTCACCATCCCCTCCCTCTCGATCACCCGCAAGAGCGTCATCGACCCGGAGTTGGGCCTGGACAACCTGGCCTACACCCACCGCACGCTCGAAGCGGCAGCGGCTCTCCGCGTGACCGTGCTCTCTCTCGGACTGCATCGCACCCTCACCGCTGAGCAGAAGTCGCGCCTGTGGTTCTGGACCGCCCAGGGCGCCAGCGACCCGGTGGGCGACCGGGATGTCTGGCAGGCCGCCGTTGACCGCATCCGCGACCTCGCGGCTCACGCCGCGGACTACAACATGCAGGTGTCGGTGGAGCTCTACGAAGACACCCTGCTCGGCACCGCCGACAGCGCAGTGCGCCTGATCGAAGACATCGACCGCCCGAACGTGGGCATCAACCCCGACATCGGAAACCTGGTTCGGCTGCACCGCCCCATCGAGGACTGGGCCGAGATGCTCGAGAAGACCCTGCCGCACGCGAACTACTGGCAGGTCAAGAACTACTTCCGCGATGAGAACCCCGACACCGGATCCATCGTGACCATGCCGGCCCCGCTCGCACTGGGCTTCATCGACTACCGCCGCGCCGTGCACCGCGCCCTCGAGCTCGGTTTCTCCGGCATCTTCTGCTGCGAGCACTACGGCGGCGACGGACTCGGCGTCAGCGCCGTCAACCAGCAGTACCTCCGCAGCCTGCTGCCGGAGTCCCCCCGACAGAACGCCCCGGCCACCGCCGCGCAGCCAATGAAAGAAGAGACGAGATGACGCGCATCCTGAACGACCCGCACAGCTTCGCCGATGAGGCGCTCGCCGGGTTTGTCGCCGCGAACCGGCAGTACGTGCGCCGGATCGACGGCGGCGTGGTGCGGTCCACCCACATCCCCACCGGCCAGGTCGGCCTCGTCGTCGGCGGCGGCTCCGGACACTACCCGGCCTTCGCCGGACTCGTCGGCGCGGGGCTCGCCTCCGGCTCCGCCTGCGGCAACATGTTCGCGTCGCCCTCCGCCGGGCACGTGTACCGGGTCGCCCGGTCGGTCGACCGCGGCGCCGGCGTCATCCTCAGCTTCGGCAACTACGCCGGCGACGTGCTCAATTTCGGCCAGGCCGAACAGCAGCTCCGCGACGAGGGCATCGACGTGCGCACCGTCGTCGTGACCGACGACATCGCCAGCGGCTCGATCGACGAACTGCACAAGCGCCGCGGCATCGCCGGGGACCTCACGGTGTTCAAGATCGCCGGCGCCGCCGCCGAGGCGGGCTACTCACTGGACGCCACCGAGGCGGTCGCCCGGCGCGCCAACTACCGCACCCGCTCCCTGGGCGTGGCCTTCACCGGATGCACCCTGCCGGGCGCCTCGACGCCGCTGTTTACGGTCGAGGCCGGCATGATGGCCGTGGGCCTGGGCATCCACGGGGAACCGGGCATCTCCGAGGAGCCGATCCCCACCGCTCGCGAGCTGGCCGCCCTCCTGGTGCGGAAGCTCCTGGCCGAGAAGCCGCCGGAGGCCACCGACCGGGTGGTGCCCATCCTCAACGGCCTCGGCGCGGTCAAATACGACGAACTGTTTGTGCTCTTCGCGGCGGTCAGCGAACTGCTCGCCGAGGCGGGACTCACCGTGGTGGCACCCGAATGCGGCGAACTCGTCACCAGCCTCGACATGGCCGGCGTCTCCCTCACCCTGTTCTGGGTCGACGACGAGCTCGAGGAACTCTGGGAACGCCCCGCCGACGCCCCCGCGTTCCGCAAGGGCGCCATCCGGGCCGACGCCGACGACACCCTGCACGAGGACGCGACCACCGTCCTCGCCGCGGCCACCGAAGGCGCCGAACAGCACGCCGCCGCACCGCTGGCGCTGAAGCTGCTCACGGTTGTGCGCGACACCCTGGTCGAGAACGAAGACGCCCTGGGCCGCCTCGATGCCATCGCCGGCGACGGTGATCACGGCATCGGCATGGTCGCGGGAGCCCAGGGCGCCCTCGCCGCGGCCACCCACGCCCTCGAGGCCGGCGCCGGCGCCGGCCGGGTGCTCGAGTCGGCCGGCATCGCCTGGGCGGAATGCGCCGGCGGCACCTCCGGTGCACTCTGGGGCGTCACCTGGCGGGCCATCGGCAGCACTCTCGGAGCGGCCGAGCACCTCGACCAGGCCACCCTCGTGGGCAGCGTCGCCGCCGGATACGCCGCCATGACCGGCCTCGGCGGCGCGACGGTGGGCGACAAAACCATCATCGACGCCTTCGCCCCCTTTGTTGCCGCCCTCGAACGCGGCCTCGACGACGGCGACCCCGCCGACCGACTCTGGCCGGGCGCCGCATCCGTCGCCACCGCCGCTGCCGTGTCCACGGCCGACCTCCGACCGAGGCTCGGCCGGGCCCGGCCCCTCGCCGAAAAAAGCTTCGGCCACCCGGATGCGGGCGCCACCTCATTCGCCCTCATCGCGACCGCCGTCGGCAGGTCGATCACGCACACTCTCAGCACAGAAGGACGTCTCCGATGAACACCCCACTGCGCATCGCCATCGGCAGCGATGAGGCTGGCTACGCCTACAAAACCATTCTCAAGGCCGACCTCGAGGGGGATCAGCGGGTCGAACTCGTCGTCGACGTGGGCACCAATGCGGCCGCCGACACCACCGCATACCCGCACGTGGCGGTCGACGCGGCACGCCTCGTCGCGGCAGGTACAGTCGATCGAGCGCTGCTGATCTGCGGCACCGGACTCGGTGTCGCGATCGCGGCGAACAAGGTCAGCGGCGTCCGCGCCGTCACCGCGCACGACAGCTATTCCGTCGAGCGCGCGATCCTGAGCAACAACGCGCAGGTCCTCACCATGGGCCAGCGGGTGATCGGCATCGAGCTGGCGAGGCGACTCGTCGGTGAATGGCTCGGCTACAGTTTCGACCCCCAATCCTCATCGGCGTCGAAAGTCGATGCCATCACAAGCTACGAAGGAAACAGCTGATGTCGAACACCACGTCGGTAGCGCGCCGACCCCGCATTGCCCTCACCCTCGGCGACCCCGCCGGCGTCGGCCCTGAACTCGCCGCCAAACTGCTCGCCCGCCCGCAGACCCTCGCCTCGGCCGAGGTGTACATCCTCGCCGACGCCTCCGAGGTGGCCGCCGCCGCGCGAGTGGCCGGGGTCAGCATCCCGATCAGCGACACCCCGAAGGTCGGCTACGCGGTGGTTCTGGACGACGGCACCGCCCCGGCCGTGCCGATCGAAACGAAGAAGGTCAGCCTCGAGGCCGGAGCGCGGGTCAAGCACCAGCTGCACCGCGCCCTCGCCCTGGCCAACAGCGGCGACGTCGACGCCATCGTGTTCGCCCCGTTGAACAAGACCAGCCTGCACCTGGCCGGCATGCACGAGGAAGACGAACTGCGCTGGTTCGCCAAGGAGCTCGGTCACACCGGCGTCACCAGCGAGCTGAACGTGCTGCCCGGCCTCTTCACCGCCCGGGTCACCTCGCACATCCCGATCTCCGAGGTCGCCGCGAAAATCAAGACCCCCGCGGTCGTGGCCGCGATCCAGCTGCTGGACGGCGTGCTGAAGGACTCCGGGCTGGCCAGCCCGCGCCTGGCAGTGTGCGCACTCAACCCGCACGCCGGTGAGAACGGCAACTTCGGTCGCGAAGAGATCGACGAGATCGCGCCGGGAGTTGTGGCCGCACAGGAACTCGGCATCGACGCGTCCGGCCCGTTCCCCTCCGACACCGTTTTCCTCGCTGCCAAGCGCGGCGACTTCGACGGGGTCGTCACGATGTACCACGACCAGGGTCAGATCGCGATGAAACTCATCGGGTTCGACAGCGGCGTCACCATCCAGGGTGGCCTGCCCGTCGTCATCGCCACCCCCGCCCACGGCACCGCGTTCGACATCGTCGGCAAGGGCATCGCCGACCTCGGCGCCACCGCGCACGCCTTCGACCTCGCGGTCGAGATCGCGTCGCGTCGCCTGCCGGTCACCGCGTAACCACCATCCGCCACCACCGCGCTGAGGAGGACGACATGACCTTCACCACATCCGCTGAAAAGACGTTCGTCTTCGTCAGCACCAAGACCTACCTGGGTTACGCGCAGTCGCTCGCCTGGCTGGACCGCGTGCGCGCTCTGGTCGGCGAGCGCCCGTGGGTTGCTGAATCCGGTCTGCAGATCGCGGTCTTCCCCGCGTTCCCCCTCATTCCGGCGGCCGTCGACCTGTTCCGCGGGTCGCCGGTCACCGTGGGGGCGCAGAACGTGAGCATCGGTGCGGGCCCGATCACCGGCGAGGTGACCGCAGAACTCCTCACCGAGATCGGCGCGGGCTACGCCGAGATCGGCCACGCCGAGCGCAGGGCCCTGGCCCACGAAACCGACCGGGACATCGCCGAGAAGGTGGCCGCCACCGTGGCGGCGGGGCTGATCCCGCTGCTCTGTGTGGGCGAACCCACCCGGCTGTCCACGGCCGACACCGTCAGTGTCGTGCTGGCGCAGATCGAGTCCGCCCTGTCGCTCAGCGGCCCCGACATCCGGCTGGTCATCGCCTACGAACCCGTCTGGGCGATCGGCGCGAGCCGGCCCGCCGACCCCGGTTTTGTCAACGAGGTCGTCGGCGCCCTCCGTGAACGGATGCCCCGGCCCTGGCCGGTGCTCTACGGCGGTAGTGCCGGACCCGGTCTGCTCGCCGCCCTCCCCGCCGTCTCCGGCCTCTTCCTCGGTCGATTCGCCCACGACCCCGACAACTTCGCCCGAGTCCTCGACGAAGCGCGCGACCGCAGCGCAGTGTCCACCTGACCCATCCACCCACCCCGCCCCACCAACACCCCCACTCACCCACCCCCCTCACCACAGCAGCACAGAAACAAGGAGAACGACAATGGCGTCACGCATTCTGAAATTTTCGGCCCTGGGCCTCGTCATGGCGGCGAGCCTCACCGGCTGCGCCGCCGGCGACGCGTCCGGCGCCGAGGGCGGCGAGTTCGCCCCCTCGGCGGATGCCCGCATGATCGTGCCCTTCAGCGCCGGCGGCGGCAGCGACCTCTCCGGTCGTAGCATCGCCTCGGGGCTGGAGAAGGTCACCGACGTGAACGTCAGTGTCGAGAACCGCGAGGGCGGCTCCGGCGCTGTCGGATACTCCTACTTCCTCTCCCAGGAGGGCAAGGACAACTACCTCCTCGCCGCCGAGACCGCGATGCTCGCCCTGCCGCTCACTCAGGACGTGGAGTTCGACTACACCAGCTTCACACCCATCATGAAGCTCGGCGATGACTACACGCTCCTCGTCGTCCCCGCGGACTCCCCGTTCGAAACCTGCACCGAGGTGGTCGACAAGGCCAAGGACGACCGGGTCATCGCCGCCGTCTCCGGCGCGACCAGCCTCGACGAAATCGTCTTCACCCTTGTCGAACAGGCCGAGAAGGTCGAGTTCGACCGGGTGCCGTTCGAATCCGGCAGCGAGGTGCTCGCCGCGCTGCTCGGCGGCAAGGTCGACGTGGCCTCGCTCAACCCCGGCGAGGTCCTCGGCCAGATCCAGTCCGGCGACCTCAAGGCGCTCTGCGCCTTCTCCGAAGAGCGTTACGAGTACGAGGAACTCGCCGACATCCCCACCGCCAAGGAAGAGGGCATCGACGTGGCCTTCGCCCAGTTCCGCGGGTTCATCGCCCCCGGCGGCATCTCTGAGGAAGCCACCGAGTACTGGATCGACGCCGCGAAGGAGTTCGAGCAGTCCGAGGACTACACGACCTACATCGAGGACAACCTCATGCAGGCCAACGCTGTCTACGGCGACGAATTCACCAGCTACCTCGAGGGCAACTCGGCCGATCTGGACAAGGTGATCAACAAGTGAACGAGAGCGCCCAGAGGCGGGCAGGCATCGCATGGGACGCCGTCCTGGGCGCTATCGGCCTCTACGCCGTCGTCAGCGGGTTCGGCTACCAGGTCCTCCAGGAGAACGGCGAGATCGGCCCGGGGTTCCTCCCGGCGGTCGCCGGCGGTCTGGTGGCCCTGTTCGCGGCCATCGACCTGGTCAACAAGTTCCGACGCACCCCACAGCACGACGTCTTCGACGATGACGCCGCCCTGATCGGCGACACCGCCGCGATCACCCTGCGGGAGGAGACCGAGCTGGTGGGTGTCGACATCTTCGGTCGCAGCCAGAAGCAGCGCAACCGGATGCTGCTGGCCGTGCTCGGCATCATCATCGCCACCGTCGCGCTCGTACCGCTGCTCGGCTTCCTGATCTCGTTCGGGCTGATGCTGCTCGGCTGCGCCGTCGCCGTCGAGCGGCGCAAGTGGCTGCCGTCGCTGATCGTCACCGTGGTCGCTTTGACCGCCACCTATTTGATCTTTGTCGTCCTGTTGCGGGTTCCACTGCCGCAGGGCCTACTCGGCCTGATCTAGGAGCCACCAATGCTCGACAATCTCCTCCTCGGTTTCCAAACCGCGCTCACCCTCGAAAACCTCTTCTGGTGCTTCATCGGCGTCGTCCTCGGCACCGTCATCGGCCTGATGCCGGGCCTCGGCTCCACCACCGGTGTCGCCATCCTCATCCCGCTCACCCTCACCCTCGAGCCCGTCACAGCCCTCATCATGCTCGCCGGAATCTACTACGGCGCGCAGTACGGCGGCACGATCACCTCGGTGCTGATCTCCACACCGGGGGAGGCCGCGAGTGTGGTCACCACCCTCGACGGCTACCAGATGGCCCGCAAGGGCAGGGCGGGCGCAGCGCTGGCCATCTCGGCCATCGGGTCGTTCATCGCCGCGATCATCTCGCTCGGCCTGCTGATGGCGCTCGCGCCGCCGCTGGCCAAGATGGCGCTCAACTTCGGCCCGGTCGAGAACCTCGCGATCATGATCCTCGGACTCGTCATCGTGGTCAGTTTCGCCGGCGGCTCCCTGGCCCGTGGCCTCATGATGGCGGCGATGGGGTTGCTCATCTCCACCGTCGGCGTCGCCACCGGCTTCAGCAACGCCCGGTTCACCTTCGGCAACGTCGACCTGCTCGGCGGCATCCCCTTCGTCGAGGTCATGATCGGCCTGTTCGCCGTCGGTGAGGTGCTGCACCAGGTTCGGGTCGGCGCAGCGGCCCCCATCAAGGCCCGGTTCCGCGACATGGTCATCACCGGCAAGGAACTGAAGAACAGCATGCCCGCGATCCTCCGCGGCAGCGGCATCGGGTTCGTGCTCGGTATCCTGCCGGGTGCCGGCTCGACCCTGGCCTCGTTCATGTCCTACGGCATCGAGAAGCGGGTCTCCAAGAACAAGGCGAACTTCGGCAAGGGTGCCATCGAGGGTGTCGCCTCACCCGAGAGCGCCAACAACGCCGCGGCCAACGCGAACTTCGTGCCGACCCTCGCGCTCGGCATCCCGGGCGGTGGCACCACCGCGGTGCTGCTGGGAGCCTTCACCATCTACGGTCTGCAGCCCGGCCCGCTGCTGTTCGAAACGAACCCGACCCTGATCTGGGGGCTGCTCGTCTCGTTCTTCATCGGCAACGTCATGCTGCTGGTGCTGAACCTGCCGCTCGCCCCGGTGTTCGCCCAGATGCTGCGACTGCCGTACGGCTACCTGTACCCGATTATCCTGCTCACCAGCCTGGTCGGCGCGTACTCGGTCAGCAACAACATGTTCAGCGTCGTCCTGGTGGTCATCTTCGGCGTCATCGGCTTCGTCATGAAGGAGCTCGACCTGCCCGTGGCCCCGCTGGTGCTCGGCATCGTGCTCGGCCCGCTGTTCGAGAAGTCGCTCGTGCAGACCTCCGCGCTTGGTGAGGGGAGCTTCCTCATCCTGCTGCAGAGCCCGATCGCCGTGGTGGTGCTGGTCCTGGCCGTCGTGCTCGCCGCCGGCCCCGCCGTTGCCCGGCGCATCCACGAACGCCGCACCAGCGGCGCTCGCAGCCGTCAGCTCACCCGATGAGCGGCACGGTGAGGGCGCCGAAAGGGCCGCGCGCCCGATTCGTGGTCGGCTAGGGTGAGACGATGTCGACGGGTTCGTTCGTAAAAGGGGTCGCGTCCCGCCAGGTATTGGCCGATCAGGTCTATGAAGAGCTGCTCGCAGCGCTCATCGACGGGCGGCTGGCGGCCGGCGAGAGCCTGAACATCGACGCGCTCGCCCGGGACTTCGGAATCTCTCCGACTCCGATCCGTGAGGCCCTCGCCCGGCTCGAATCTACCGGCCTGGTCATCCGCGCGGCCCTCAAGGGGTACAAGGTGGCCCCGTTGTTCTCCGTCGACGAGCTCAGCGAGCTGATGGAGGCCCGGCTGGTGCTCGAACCGGAGAACGCGTTCCGGGCGTGCGGACACGCCACCGAGGAGTTCGTCACCGAACTGGATGCGTCCATCCAGGAATTGTCGTCATCGGCCCAGCGCAACGGGGCGGAAACCATCCGCCCGTACTGGCTGGCCGACGAGCGTTTCCACCGGCTCATCGCCGAACAGTCCGGTAACCGCTTCCTGCTCTCCGCGTACACCGCCCTCGGCGGTCACGTGCAACGGTTCCGGCTCTTCGGCGGACTCGTCGTGAGCGATGCCGACCGTGCCATCGCCGAACACACCGAGATTCTCGATGCGATCCGGCTCGGCGACGCGGACGCGACGCGGGTATCGATGGCCCGGCACATCGAGAACGTGCGCAAGCGCGCCATCGACGACAAGGAACACCTGCCGCACTCCTGAGCGGTCCGGCACCGGTACCGGATGGCGGCCTCAGGCCCTGTTCGTGCTGAAGAACTCGTGCATCAGCTCACCGAGTTCGGCCGGGGCCACATCGAAGGCGTCGATGCCGAGGTCGCGGATGTCGGCGAGGGTCGCGTTGGCAAAGACCCCGACACTCGCGACGGTTTCGTCGTGCAGCATCTCGCGGGAGCCGCACATCGCCAGCACCGGGTGGGGCACGGCGCGCAGGAGCGCGACGGTGTCCTCCCGGCCCACCGCCCGGTGGCCGTCGGGGCGGTGCTGGCCGCAGAGCAGCACCTCGGCAATGTTGCGCGCCACCACGTGCGATGCCGTTCCGGGGTCGCAGAGGTCCCACCACGCCGTCCAGGTTCGGGCCAACGCCGTCGCATAGTCCGCGGTGAAGTCGGGGCCGGCCTCGGTGGCCAGTCGGGTAGCGAAGTCGCCGTCGATAAGGGGAACTCCCCAGAGTGCCAGCGCGCCGACCCGCTCGGGGAGCGCCCGGGCCAGGGCGAGACCGATACCGGCGCCAGTGTGGTGGCCGATCACGTGGGTCGAGCCGATGTGCAGCAGGTCGAGCACCTGGGCAACATGCCTGGCGTAGTCGTCCAGGCTCGGCAGGTCGCCGATCGGGTCGCTCATGCCGTACCCAGGCAAGTCGATCGCGACGGCCCGGTAGCCGAGCGCGGCCAGGGGCGCCATGACCGCCTCGAACATCGCGCCGGAGCTGGGCACCTGGTGCAGCAGCAACACGGGCCTGCCGTCGGCGGGGCCGGCGCTGCGCAGATGCACCTGGGTGTCGCCGACGCTCAGGTACGAACGATGAACGGTCATGGTGGGTCTCCCGTCGAGCGGACGTCCGGCCCGGCGATGAGCGGAACACTCCATTACAGGCCCGCGACGTTTCGGAGCGGTGACCCCGGTGGTACCGCTGCATTACGCCGCTGGAGTGCAGCGCCGCCGCACTACCTAGCCTCAGGCAGGCCCCGCCTGGCCCGTTAGGACTAGTACGGATGCTGCGCAGCGGCCATGGCCATCCGCGCCTAGGTTCGCGGCCCCCGTTTTGTCTCGTGGCGCAGGTTGTTGCTCGTGGCGCACGCTATATCGCGTGCCGCGAGAACGAACCTGCGCCGCGAGAACTAACCTGCGCCGCGAGCACGAATGAACGCGTGCCGCGAGAACGAACCTGCGCCGCGAGCACCAATGCGTGCCGCGAGCACTCTCTCCCGTCAGCTGAGGGCCACGATCAGGGTGAGGGCCGCCAGAACCGCGCACAGCGGCGCCATCGTCCAGCGCTCCGGCTTCGACTTCGAGACGGAGTTGAGCCCGATACCGAGCACGAAGTAGCCCACCAGCACCCAGATGGCCACGTCGACGACGACCGGCCAGGGGATCACCTCGGCGAGGCCCGCGCGCTGCACCACCACCACCAGGAACACCAGGTACAGCCCGATCGAGATGACGCTGCCGAGTCGTTTCCGAACCGGGAGCACCCGGTCCTGCCCGCCCCAGGCGAACTGGCCGAGCGGCGCCCCGATGATGAGCGCGGCCTGGAACACAGTCAGGGCCGCCATCAGCACGCAAAAGAGGGCCGCGGCGGCAGTAACCAAATCAGGGCTCACGAGTTCTCCAGTGCATTAGAAGGGCCGGTCAGGCCTCATCGTCGAGAACGCTGTCGCGGCGAGGGAGGTCTCCCCCCGCGCCAGCCCCCGCGCCGGCTCGCGCGTCGGCTCCTGGGCCGGTCGCCGCCCGCCCGGCAAGGAACCGCATGCCCAACCCGGCCAGCAGTGCCCCGGCGGCACCCCAGACCAGGTCGCCGATCGTGTCGGTGTAGCCGACGTAGATCTCGGGATCGAGGAAGGTATGCCCGACCCACTCGAAGATCTCCCAGATCACCCCGAGCGCCAGCCCGATCGCGGTGGTCACGACGGTTGTGGACAGCATCGGCCGGGGGAGGGTGGTGGCGTCGGCCACGATCCTGAACCGCTCGAGCAGGATGTAGAGCAGCGCGGCGCAGAGACCATTTGTCACCAGGTGCACCGGCAGGTCCCACCAGGGCGTGGTGATGTAGATGTCGAGCACGCTGCTCCACACGGCGATGAGCACCACGACGCCGAAGGTGATGTCAACGCTCGGCCGCAGGCCCAACAGTCGGGGGATCAGCATCCCGCCGGCGACGAGCGCGAGGCTCACCCCGGGAATCGGACCCCAGCCGATGACCGCGACGATGATGCCGACCAGCGCCACCGCTCGCAGCGCATCGGCCGTCACCTCCGCGGCGCCGGTGGGCCGCCGCAGCTGGCTGTGGATCATGACAGCACACTAACCGGGTTGGCCCGGTGCCGTTGCCAGCCGAAGCACCGCCTGCACGGGTTCGTGATCGGAGGCCGCCCGGCCGGCGAACCTGACGGCGTTGATGCCGACGCTCTGCACCTGCACCCCGGGGCCCACCAGTACGAAGTCGATGCGGGCGCCGCCTCGGCGTCTCTGCTTGTAGTGCGAAATGGTGCCCCACTGCGGCGTCAGCTGCTCGGCCGCGACCATCCAGGTGTCCCGCAGTGCGCCCTCGGCGGTCAGCCGCCGGTACACGGCCGAGTCGGTCTTGGCGTTGAAATCACCCGTCACCACGATCGCGGCACCGGGCTCGGCGGCGCGGGCCATGCGCACCTTGTCCAGCAGGAATGTCGCCGAGGTCAGCCGTGATCGCCAGGACAGGTGGTCGAAGTGGGTGTTGAACATCAGCACCCGGATTCCCGTCGCGATGTCGGTGAAGTCGGCCGACACGACCACTCGCCGCACCAGGTTGCCCCACGACCGCGACCCCGGGGTCTCCGGCGTGGCCGACAACGCCCACTGCCGCCAGTCGGTGAGCTTCAGACGCCGGCTGTCGTAGAAGACCGGATTGACCTCATCCTTGCCGTCCGCCATGCGGCCGAGTCCCACCCAGCGGTAGTGCGGGCCGAGGGCGTCGGCCACGACATCCACCTGGTCGGACAGTGCCTCCTGCACGCCGAGCAGCGTGGGCTGCTCCGTAGCGAGCAGCCGACGCAGCAGCGGTGCACGCGTGGCCCACCGGTCGGGGCTGTCGGGCAGCAAGGTCGGTAGCCGGCGGCGGATGTTGTAGGTCATCACGTGCAGGTCGGGCGCGGGAACGGCACCCACGAGCGCAACATCGCCCCGCGCAGCATCCGTCATGGGCCCACCGTACCCGGCGGCGCCAACCGGCTCGTGCGTCACCGCGGCGGGTCGGCGGTCCCGCCAGAACTCAGTGTTTTTAGAACTCAGTGCTTCCAGGGTTCAGTGCTTCCAGAACCCTGAGAAGGTGATCCGGTCCTTCGGCAACCCGAGCCGGTGCAGGTGTCGGCGCCCCGAGGTGGCCAGGGCGGATTCGCCCACCACGAAGGCGTAGGCGGTGGGATCCACCGCCGTGACCGACTGCAGCGCCTGCAAAGCCATCGCGCCGGCGACCACAGCGGAGCCATCACGGACGATCCAGCTGACCTCCACACCGGGCGGGCCGTCGAAGTCGCGGCGGTCGAGCGTGGTGGGCACCTCCTGCACGACGCGTCCCACGGTATCCCGCGGCAGCGAACGCAGAATCCCACCGACTGCGGGCAGCCCGCTCTCGTCGGCCACGATCAGCACCTCACTGGCGTCTGCCGGCTTGTCGAACAGGATCCCCTGATCAAGCAGGGCGAGCGGTTCGCCGGGCCGGGCGCTCACGGCCCAGATGGCGGCCGCGCCCTCCAACTGGCCGTCCGGGCCGCGGTGCACCACGAAGTCGATGTCCATCTCGCGCTGCTCCGCACGAAACTCCGCGACCGTGTAATTGGAGCAGTGCGGGCGCCGGGCCTTGGGGATCAGCCGGTAGTGCTTCCACCAGCCGGTGCCCGAGAGGTCCGGCAGCTGGAAGTCGTCTTGGTGCGGCAATCGCAGGAACAGGCGGAACCAGTGGTCGAAGCCCCGCCACGGGAAATCGGCCAGAGCGTCGCCGGTGATGGTCACGCGGTGCAGGTTCGGCGACAGCCGTACGCTGCGCAGTACCTCGGCCCGGTAGAGCTCCGGATGGGACGGGACGGTATCGACTGACTTTCTCGGCATTTGCTGAGGTTAGCCTAAGCTAACCCCTTGCCGAGCGCACTCGCCGGCGAGCTGCCCCGGTGTGCGCGAATGTGCACCCGGCCGGCGTCGCGCGGGTCGGGCGCCGCTGCGCAGGCGGCGCGCCACGCGCGGAACGGCGCTGTACCCGCGCGGCCCGGTTTTGTCACTTGGCGGCGAGCAGCCGGGCCACGCGGGGCTTCACCTCGGTGGCCAGCAGCGTCAGCGACTCCAGGAGGTGCTCCTGCGGCAGCCCGCCGAAGTCGGCCTGCAAGAAGTGCCGCATGTGGCCCAGGTAGCCGTGCAGGTGCACGATGCGCTCGGCCACCTCATCCGGGTCGCCCACGTAGTAGGCGCCGGGCGCCGCGGCCTGGGCGTCGAACTGTCGTCGATCGGGCGCGCCCCAGCCGCGGAGTCTGCCCATCTCCACGTTGAGGTTGTGCCAGCCGGGGTAGAACCGCTCGAGCGCCTCTTTCTTCGTGGGTGCGACGAGCCCGAAGGTGGCCACCGACACCTTGATGTCTGCGCCGGTGCCGGCCGTGTCGGTGTGCCCGGACTGTGCCGCCGACCGGCGGTACAGCTCGGCCAGCGGGGCGAACCGGTGCGGCTCGCCGCCGATGATGCCGTACGACACCGGCAGGCCCAGCTTGCCGGCCCGGGCCGAGGAGGACGCGTTTCCGCCGGTCGCCAGCCAGATCGGCAGCCGCCCGTTGACCGGTCGCGGCACCACCGCGAGGTCGTCCAGGGCCGGCCGTACACTGCCCGACCAGGTGACGGTGTCGGTGGCGCTGTTGTTGATGGTCATCAAGAGGTCGAGCTTCTCGGCGTAGAGACGGTCGTAGTCGGCCAGGTCGTAGCCGAACAGCGGGAAGGTCTCCACCGAGGAGCCGCGTCCGGCGGTGATCTCCACCCGGCCGCCGCCGGAGATGGCGTCGGCCGTGGCGAGCTGCTGGAACACCCGCACCGGGTCATCCGTGCTGATGATGCTGGCCGCGCTGCCCAGGATGATGCGGCTCGTCGCTGCCGCGGCGGCCGCGATCAGGGCGCCGGGGGAGGACGCCGGCATGCTCGACGTGTGGTGTTCGCCGATGCCGAAGTAGTCCAGGCCCACGCGGTCCGCGTGCACGATGGCGTCGAAGAGGTTGCGGATGGCCTGGGCCGTGGGCTGTGCGCCCTTGGCCGGGTGCAGCGGGGTGTCGCCGAAGCTGTAGGCGCCGATTTCCATGTGAGAGTCCAATGTGAGGTGGTGAGGAGGAGGGTAACTGTGCCCAAAGCGGACATTTGCGTCCGGCGCACCGGGCGCAAATGTCCGAACGGGGAACAGTTACACGGGGTGCAGGTGGGCGGGGCGCAGGCTGGCGGGTGCAGGCTGGCGGGGCGCAGGTGGGCGGGGTGCAGGCCGGCGGGGACCAGTCAGGCGGCTTCGGCCAGGCCCAGCTCGGTCGTCAGTTCCGCGGCGGTGTGCCGGCCGCCGAAGATGGGCGAGCCCGGCTCGAACGCGGCGCCGGCCGGCAGGGCTCCGGCGTAGACCGGGTCGAAGCCGAACCGGTCGAGAACTTCCGACACCACGGCGGCGTCCTCGGCAGCGCCGGCCAGGGCCAGGCCGTGCCGCTCGGGGTGGCCGGCGGGGCGGGCATCCGTTTCGAGGTCGTGGTAGCCGATGTGGTTGAGCGTCTTCACCAGACGGGCGCCGGCGAAGTACTCGGCCACGACCTCGCTGGTGCTGCGGGCATCAGCGGTGAACTCGTCGAGAGTGCCGTCGATGGGCTGCCAGTAGTTCATGGTGTCGATCACGATGCGCCCGGCCAGCGTGGCCGGGTCGACACTGCGAAACTTGTGCATCGGCACGGCGAGCACCACCAGGTCGGCGGATGCGGCAACCTCCGCGGCCGTCATGGCCACGGCGCCGGGGGTGACGATGTCCACGATCAGCTGGATGTCGGCCGCCGGGCCGGAGCCGGCGATGTGCACGGCGTAGCCGGCGGTGAGTGCGGTGCGGGCGATGGCGGAGCCCACCCGGCCTGCGCCGAGGATGCCAATCGTGGTGACCATGGTGGGCCTTTCTGAAGTTGTGCCGACGGCGCCCGAGTGCGACCCGCCGAGCTTCAACTATGCACACCCGAGCGCACAATAACCACCGGGTGGTAAGCTGCTAACCATTGGTTAGCGGCCCGGATGGGACGCAGCCAGAAAGGGACACCGCGCATGAGCGACTCGAACTTCGCCCTCGACGAGGAAGAGTGCCGTCGGTTCCAGATCTCAGTAGAACTGGCCGGCCGCAAGTGGAGCGCCGCGATTCTGATGGCCGGCGCCCGCGGCGCTCGCCGGTTCTCGGAATACCGCGCCCTCGTGGACGGCATCTCCGACCGGCTGCTGGCGGCGCGGCTGAAGGAGCTCGAGCAGGAAGGCCTCATCGAGCGGGACGTGCAACCCACGACTCCGGTGTCGATCAGCTACAACCTCACGGACTCCGGGCGCCAACTGATCTCGCTGCTGCATCCGCTCGTCACCTGGAGCCGCACCCGGCAGGGCGCCGTCTCCGTCTGACGCCGACCAAGCCGTCTCGGCAGCGCGCTCGCGATCGCAGGCCGCGCGGTGTCGGCAGCCCGCTCCCGATCACCGGTCGCGACGTGTTGGCGTACGCTCCCGATCGTCGACCGCGACGTGTTGGCGTACGCTCCCGATCGTCGACCGCGACGTGTTGGCGTACGCTCCCGATCGTCGACCGCGACGTGTTGGCGTACGCTCCCGATCGTCGACCGCGACGTTTCTCCACGACGCTCCCGATCGTCGGTCGAGCTTGTCGAGACCCCGCCACGGATCTGCCTAGTTAGACCGGCGCTTCCGCACCAGCGCCGCAGTCGACCACAACGCCCAGGCCACCAGCAGTGGCTGACCGAACAGCCGGCCGATGCGCTTAGCGTCGGTGTCCAGCCCGAAGGCATCCTTGTGGTGCACCGCCTGAGCGATGTTGCCGGGGAAGATCGCGGTGAAGAACGTGGCGGCCAGCCAGCCGACCTTGCCGCGCAGGCTACCCGGCGCGAACAAAAGCGCGGAGCCGAGCGAGATCTCCGCCACCCCCGAGAGCAGCACCGTGGTGTCTTCCTTCAGCGGCACGAACTCCGGCACCTGGGCGCGAAAGTCATCGCGCGCGAAGGTGAGGTGACTCGTTCCCGCCAGTACCAGGATGGCGCCGAGCGTGATCCGGCCGGCGGTGCGCAGTTTCGACATGGGCCAAGCGTAACCCCCCGATCACGGCGGTCGGATGCTTAGCGCAGCCCCGCGATGCGCTCCAGTCCGGCGCGCAGAATGAGCTCCTCGGGGTCGGCCAGCAGGTGGTGGTTGAGGTACAGACCTTCCAGCCACTCGAGCACCTCGTGCTCGGGCAGGCCCACGGCATCCCAGTTCACGTGCGGCTTGGCGAGCACGGCCGGCTGGCCGCTGGTGGGGTCGGTCCAGGCGGTGGCCAGGGGTTCGTCGGGTTCGGCGTGGTCTACGTTCCAGAGCAGCGCGATCGGGTGGTTGGGCCCGTCGATGTGGTCGTGGCCCACGTGGCCGGCGCCCAGCCACGGCAGCATCAGCTGTTCACCCTCGAGTTCAAGGTCTACCACCTCCAGCTGCACCGGTTCGGGCGGGCTGGTGGCGTAGACGGTGAGGCCCAGCGCGCTCCACTCGGCGGCCTCCGCGGCATCCATCGTGAGCTCTTCGAGCAGTACCGCGACGTGCTTGACGAAGGGAATCGCCCAGGCCAGCAGGCCCGCGGTCTCCGCCAGCGGCCACGGGCTGTTGTCGCTGTCGGTGCCGTCGGAGTCGTGGAAGTGGTGCTGGATGTTGGTGTCGGTGACGTCGAAGTGCAGCTCACCGTCTTCGAAGCCGATGTAGACCGCGGCGCCGTCCTCCAGCCACTGGGCATCCAGAACGGGGTGCGCGAACCGCGCCGGCAGCGGCGGGGCTTCGAGGGGCAGTGAGCCCAGGTGCAGTACGGCGCAGAACTGCGTATTGGGCAGGCGAAGGCTGGGGTCTGACACGATCTCGTCTCCGGGTAGGGCGGGCCGTCGCCCGCATTTCAAGTATGCCGCAGGCCGGTGACCTGCCCGCGAGTCGAGCGGCCCGGTCAGGGAGCGGCTGATGTGACGGCGGGGCGCGACGGCGGCGCCTGCAGGAAGACATCGATGGGGTCTTCGTGATCGAACACGAAGCCGTGCCGCTCGTAGAGTTTCCGGGCCGGGCTGCCCTGCAGCACGTTCAACCGGAACGGCCGCGCACCAGCGGGCTCGGCCATGATCCGGCGCAGCACCTGGCCGCCCAGGCCGCGCCCCTGATGCGACGGGGCCAGGTAGAAGTGTTCAATCCACAGAGCGTCGGGTTCCGGGCGAAGCGCGACCAGCCCCACATCGAGCCCACCCCACTGAATCACCCGAGTGTGCGCGGGCGTGAAGGCGTTCAGGAAGCGCGTGCGCACCCGATCGGGATCCCACCGCCCCAGCCGCTCAAGATCGGGTCGCATGACCTCGGCACGAAGCTCCGCCATCCACACCGCATCCGACGGCTCACTGGCGCGCAGCGACCACTCTTCTCCCATGTCACTCATCCAACTGCACCACCCGGATGCGCCGCAAAACCGACCCGGAACCGTCACCGCACCTCGTCTGGCCGACCGCGCCCGCTATAGCGGGCGCATTCACCCACAGGAGGTGCGGTGAGTGCGACTTCTAGGCGACCGCGGCGACCGCGGCGAGCTCGGCGCGGGTGGGCGGGTCGGCGCCGGGCCGGGACACCGTGATCGCCGCCGCGTCGGCGCTTCGCCGCATGATGCCCTCGAGAACGCCCGGCGCAACATCCCGCAGCGCCTGCCGGCGGTCGGCGCCGATCAGGTTCGCGTCGAGCAGCCCGTCGATGAGCGCACCCATGAAGGTGTCGCCGGCACCGACGGTGTCGACCACCGTCACCCGTGGCGCGGGCACCGACACCCGACCCCCGGCGGTGAGGGCGAAGGCCCCATCCCCGCCGAGCGTGACCACCACAACGGATGGCCCCGCGGCGAGCCAGCCGGCCGCGGCGTCGGCCAGACTGCGGTCGGGCTGCAACCAGCGCAGGTCTTCATCGCTGACCTTCACCACATCGGCGAGGCGCACCAGGTGCTCCACCCGGGTGCGGGCCGCCGCGGCATCCTCGACCAGGGCCGGCCGGATGTTCGGGTCGAAGGTGATGGTGGCCGTGCCACGGCGAGCCTCGACCAGGCGGGCCACGCGCGAGGCGCCCGGCTCGAGAACCGTGGCGACCGAGCCGACGTGCAGCACGTCGGCCGCACCGGCCAGCGATACGTCCACGGCCCAGGCCAGGTCGAACTCGTACGTGGCCGCACCCGTGGCGTTGAGCACCGCGGTCGCGGTGGAGGTGCGCTCCGCGCCGGCCCCGGAGACCCGCACGTTCGACTCCTCCAGCCACGCCCGCACGGTGCGGCCGCGGCCGTCGTCGCCCAGGCTGGTGAGCAGCTGCGGATGCCGACCCAACCGCCCCAGTGTCAGCGCCACGTTGGCGGGGCTGCCGCCCGGTGCCTCGTCCCGCGAGCCGTCGGCTCGGTGCACAAGGTCCACCAGTGCCTCGCCGACCACCAGCACCTGGCGATCAGTCCCATCCATCGCGGTCACCGATCGACCACGGCGTAGGCGGCCGCCTCGGTATCAACGCCCGCCGGCACAGCCCGGTGCACCAGCCCGAGTACCGGGTCCGCGGTGACCGGGATCGGGTCGCTCAGCGTGCCGACGAACTCGCCGTCGACGATGTTGATAAAGCCGAGCAGCACCCAGCCCCCATCCGCATCCTGCAACAGCCGGGCCGCGTAGAGGTCGGTTCGGTCGAACAGCACCGAACCGGTGAAGTCCACCTGCTCGAGCCGAGCATCCACCGCCACGCTGTAGACGCCGCCCGCCTCGCCCAGAGCCTGCCGTTCGGGGGAGAGCTCGGTGACGCCGCAGCAGAACAGCAGAACCGGCACGCCGTCGACGATCTCGAACTGGAACACCTCCAGCTGGCCGAAGCCCTGGCCGGGCTGGCTGAGCGGCGGTTGCACCGTCCAATTGAGGAGGTCGTCGCTGGTGGCGTGGCCGAGCACACCGCGCACCGCGGGGTCGCCAGCAGAAGCGCGGGCGGTGATCAGCATCTGCCAGGTGCTCTCGCCGGGGAACCGGAACACCCACGGGTCGCGCCAGGCCTCGTCGTGCCAGACCGACAGGTCGAGCTTCTCGTAATACGCGGGGTCCGCTTCCACGAGCGGCTCACTCGACACCTTGGTCCAAGTGAGCAGGTCGGGCGAGGTGGCCGCGCCCACCCGCTGCACCATGGTGTCGTCGGCGCGGGAGGTGCCGGTGTAGAACATCCACCAGAGGCCGGCGTCGTCTTGCACCACCGAGCCGGTCCAGGTGGTGCCGTCGTCGAAGGCGGGCGCATCCGAAATGATGAGCGCGTCCTGCACGACGGTCCAGTTGGTGAGGTCGGTGCTGACGGCGTGGCCCACGATGGGGTGCCGGTGCCGCCGGTCGGGGTTGCCGAGGGCCTTGCTGGCGTGCAGGTAGAAGGCGTGCGTGACGCCGTCGACCTGCACGTACCAGGAGTCCCAGATCCACTTATCGGGCAGTTGG